>Ga0123357_10000842_pt1 | contig 31168 bp, 27 predicted proteins | sample TergutEmb28metaG_FD_89873 | JGI IMG/M metagenome (GOLD analysis project Ga0123357, IMG submission 89873) | Embiratermes neotenicus P4 segment gut microbial communities from Petit-Saut dam, French Guiana - Emb289 P4 | ecosystem: Host-associated > Arthropoda: Insects > Digestive system > Gut ...
TCTTCTTCCGGATTGGCTCCTGTTTGAAGCAATAATTCAGCTGCCCCCTTCATTGTATGGACAATCAAATCTTGCGCTTCTTTGGGATAAAAACCCATTTCTACACCTGCTTGCATAGCTGCACGCACATGACGGAAAAAGTAAGCTATGCCACAGGAGGTAAGTGCGAGCGCATTTGCTAACTTGCTTTCGTCGATAATAACGGCCTTGCCCATTTCATTAAAAATTTTCATTAACAGGTTTTGTTGTTCCGGCGTCGCATTGTTGGATGAAATTAATGACATGCTTTCACCAACAGCTATGGCTGTATTCGGAATCACCCGAAAAAGGGTTGGAAGCTCAAAAGGGTCGCTTACTTTTTTCAACGACTCATTTATTTCGTTGATGGTAACTCCGGCGGCAATGGAAATTATAATCTGGCGACTGTAATCCAGTTTGAATTTGATGTCCCAAATAGTGTCCTTTACCAGCCAAGGTTTCACGGCCAACAGAATAATATCTGCCTGAGGAAGGTTGTCGTAAATTTCCAGCGCCGTGTTAATTTCCGGAGAAAGCGCTTTGAGGGCGTCCAAAGGCTCCCGGCGTACATCTATTGCTGTAATATCACTCGGTTTGAAGACCGTTCCCCGAGTCAAACCGTAAGCAATGGCGCTACCCATATTTCCACAACCAATGATTGCAATCTTCATATCGTTATTTTTATGTTGATTAATAATTCAGGCTACAAATTTACGAAGAACAAAGCAGATAGACAGGTGACTTTCTGTTTTTATTTGAAATTATCTCCGGAAAAGGCTATTCCATTTCAATTGTATAACGCCGAAAAGCGCTTCACCAAAAATACCGCTATTCATTTTTGAAACGCCTTCTACTCTGTTAATAAAAATAATGGGGATTTCTTTCAGTTTGAATCCTAACCGGTAAGCCGTATATTTCATTTCAATTTGGAAAGCGTATCCTTTAAACCGGATTTTATCTAAGTCAATGGCTTCGAGAACTTCTCTCCTGTAGCAAACAAATCCGGCTGTTGTATCGGCAATTTTCATTTGTAAAATCAAATGTACATATTTGGAAGCAAAATAAGATATCAGCACGCGTCCGATAGGCCAATTCACAACATTTAAGCCTGTTATATAGCGGGAACCAATGGCAAGATCTGTATTTTCCAACGTGCATGTTTCGCGTAAGCGAAGTAAATCGGCAGGATTATGAGAAAAATCAGCATCCATCTCGAAAATATAATCATATTTACGTTCTAAAGCCCATTTGAATCCGGTTATATATGCTGTGCCCAATCCTTGTTTTCCTGCTCTTTCTATCAAATGCAGACGGTCTGGAAATTCATTTTTTTGCAGGTTTTTGACAATATTTCCTGTTCCGTCCGGCGAGCCGTCGTCAATGATCAAAACATCGAACGGATACTCTAATGCAAAAACTGCCCTGATAATTTTTTCGACGTTTTCTTTTTCGTTGTATGTCGGGATTATGACTACGCTGTCGCTCATGTAATTAAAAAAATTAGGCGATAAAGATACATACTAATTGCATAATTAATTATATGCAATCTATATTTTTATATTTTTTTGAAAAAAATCTTATTTATTCATCCTCAAATTGCGATTCGGGAAAATTCTACTGGAGCTATTTTGTTTATGGGAAAATTGGAGAGCTAAAAGAGGTTTTGATTAATTTCAATTTTTCTCCATTTCTTCTCGTATAATTTTTCTAATCATTCCAAAATCGATCACATTTGAAAAATATTTTGGTAGTTTAAAAACTTGTTGTACCTTTACGCCAAAAGAGAAAACAGGCTTCTCGGGTGTTGCTCGGTATAAGTCCTGTTTTTTTGCTTTTAGGGCATTGCTGTAATGCAATATTGAATTTTCTTTTTGTCTTTTCTCTCTCCTATTGTTAATTTGTCTTTTTATCTTTTCACGATAAATTCCACTAATGATTTTTTCCCTTTCTTTGATATTTTCTTTGCTTGTACCGGTTGGTATTTTCACATTTTCTTCCATAGGTAATTGATTAAAAAATTTTCGTAAATGTACGACATTTTTCTAAATCAGGGCCTAAAGGTTTTGTATATAGTTCATGGTATAATCCGTATTTTTACGTTACTTTTGCAAAAATTTTTTCAAATTGAATATCCCTGATTTACAGAAATTATACAGCGCCCATCCGCAAGTAAAGGCGCTGGTTTCTCTTTTATCAAAAGAACAAAACATATTCTTGAAGGGCTTATATGGGTCGGCAGGCAGCCTCATTACTTCAGCTTGTTTCCAAACCGCGAAAAAGAATATGCTTTGTATTTTGAACGATTTGGAAGATGCCGGTTATTTTTTTCATGATCTTTCGCAGATTTTGGGAGAAGATAATGTGTTGTTTTTCCCTTCGGCTTTCAAGCGGAATATCAAATACGGGCAACGCGATGCTGCCAATGAAATTCTTCGCACGGAAGTGCTGGGCAAACTTAACGACAATGATTCCGGATGTATCGTCGTTACTTATCCCGAAGCTTTGGCTGAAAAAGTAGTTGCCGGAAAAAATTTATCGAAAAACACATTGAAAATCTCCGTCGGAGAAAAGGTGGATATTACCTTCATTGCCGATGTACTTGAATCTTATAAATTCGAATATACCGATTATGTTTATGAACCGGGGCAATATGCCGTGCGCGGTTCAATCATTGATGTCTTTTCTTTTTCAAACGAATATCCATACCGCATCGATTTCTTTGGCGATGAAGTAGAAAGTATTCGTACATTTGATGTGGAAAACCAGCTTTCGAAAGAAAAACTGAATGAGATACAGATTATTTCCGCTCAATCAGGGAAATCAGAAACCACTTTGTTTTCTTATATAAAGAAAGATACTATTCTCGTTTTCAAGAATGAAAGTTGGGTATATGAAAAAGTCGAATCTTTATGGAATGATGCGCCAACCCTCGCCAACGAAGAAACATTCCAATCATTGGATGAGATACGTTTATTGTTGTCCGAGGAAGCTGTTATCCGTTCGGAAGCTGAAAAATATTCCAAATTTCACCTGACTAATCCGAGTGTATACATTCAACAAAATAAAACTCATGCGATAGTTGAATTTGCTACTGAAATACAACCTTCTTATCATAAGAATTTTGACTTGGCAGCGCAATCTTTCAAACAATATTTATCTGATGGTTTTGAACTTTATATATTGAGCGACAGCGAAAAACAAATCAAACGGATACAATCCATTTTCGATGACAGAGGCGATAACATCACATTCAAGCCTATATTAAAAACCATTCATGAAGGATTTGTCGACAAGACATTGAAAGTTTGCTTTTTTACCGACCATCAGTTATTCGATCGTTTTCATAAATATAATTTAAAGTCAGAACAGGCGCGTTCCGGAAAAATTGCTTTATCGCTTAAAGAATTGCAACAATTCCAGCCCGGCGATTATGTGGTGCACATCGACCATGGTGTCGGAAAATTCAGTGGATTGCTTCGAACGGAAGTAAATGGGAAGATGCAGGAAGTTATTAAGCTGACATACCTCAACAACGACACGATTTTCGTCAGCATTCATGCTTTGCATAAGATTTCAAAATATAAAGGCAAAGAAGGCGAACCTCCACGATTGAATAAATTAGGTTCGGGCGCTTGGGATAATCTCAAAGACAAAACCAAGAGTAAGGTTAAAGATATAGCCAAAGACCTGATTTTATTATACTCTAAACGCCGGGAGGAAAAAGGATTTGCATTTTCTCCGGATACCTATTTACAAAAAGAACTGGAAGCATCTTTTATCTACGAAGATACTCCCGATCAGGAAAAAGCGACGAATGATATTAAAGTCGACATGGAAAATTCCCGTCCGATGGATCGCTTGGTCTGCGGTGATGTCGGTTTCGGAAAAACGGAAGTCGCTATCAGGGCTGCATTTAAATCTGTTGCTGATAGTAAACAGGTAGCTGTACTTGTACCAACTACTTTATTGGCTTACCAACATTACAATACATTCAAAGAACGGTTGAAAGATTTTCCGTGCAATGTAGATTATTTGAGCCGCGCCCGCAAACCGGGAGACGTGAAAGAAATACTTCAAAAACTCAAATCCGGCGCTATTGATATTATTATCGGAACACACCGGTTAGTCAGCAAGGATGTGGAATTCAAAGATTTAGGATTGCTGATTATCGACGAAGAACAAAAATTCGGCGTGAGCGTAAAAGAAAAATTAAAGCAGATGCGAATCAATGTAGATACGCTTACGTTAACTGCTACGCCGATTCCACGCACCTTGCAATTCAGCCTGATGGGAGCTCGTGATTTATCGTCGATCATCACTCCTCCTCCCAACCGTTATCCCATTCAAACCGAAATACATCGTTTTGGCGGAGATATTATTCGCGAAGCTATTAATTTCGAGATGAGTCGTAACGGACAGGTTTTCATCATCAATAACCGTATACAAACACTTCCTGAATTGGAAAATCTGGTAAGGAAAGAAATTCCCGATGCCCGTGTAGCTGTTGCCCACGGACAAATGGATCCTCAAAGATTAGAAGAAATTGTTTCCGACTTTGTTAATTTCGAATACGATGTGTTGATTGCGACAACAATTATAGAAAATGGTATCGATATTCCCAATGCCAATACAATGATTGTTAATAATGCTCATCATTTCGGATTGAGTGATTTACACCAGTTGCGCGGTCGTGTGGGACGAACTAACCGCAAGGCTTTCTGCTATTTGTTGGCGACTCCGTTAACTACATTGACAGCCGAAGCCAGAAGAAGATTACAAGCTATCGAAAATTTTTCGGAGTTGGGAAGCGGAATTCACGTAGCCATGCAAGATTTGGACATTCGTGGAGCAGGAAACATGCTTGGCGCCGAACAAAGCGGATTTATTGCCGACTTGGGTTACGAAACCTACCAGAAGATCTTGGAAGAAGCGGTACAGGAATTAAAAAATGAAGAATTTGCCGACTTGTATAAAGATGAAAACGAGATCGACAAAGGTTCTTCATACATATTGGAAACTGTTGTTGAAAGCGACATGGAATTATTGTTCCCGGCTCTCTATATACCTAATGACTCCGAACGCATCTCTATTTACAGAGAATTAGATTCATTGGAAACCGAACAAGAAATAAACAAATTCCGTACCAAATTAGAAGACCGGTTTGGGAAAATTCCCCAACAAGGAGAAGAATTAATCCAAATTGTCCGGCTGAAACATATAGCTAAGGAGTTAGGTATGGAAAAGATTATACTTAAAATAGGGAAAATGAATATACTCTTAGTATCCAACTATGATTCTCCTTACTATCAAAGCGAAGCGTTCGGCAAATTGCTGAATTATGTGCAGAAAAATTATAAGCTCTGTCAGTTAAAAGAAGAAAAAAACAGGCGTTCACTGATTATCCAAAATGTAAATAGTGTAGAAAAAGCGCTTCATATTTTGACAGAAATAAAGGCGGATTAAATCTTCAAAGGTTTTCTGTTGTATGCTTATTGTTATCGGCAAGTCGCGGATATGCGCAGTGCGATTTGGAAGCGAAAAGACAGTGCGTTGCAGACAACGATAGCGAAATCTGAAGAAATGAATAACAAAAAATAACAATGATTTTAAAACAAGTGGTAGAATGGTACAAAGATATTTTATAAATAGTTGGCTTTTGCCGTGTTCACTGCACTCACACCGCATCGCCAACCCTACGCCAAAAAATGGGCTTCGCCATTTTTCGGCTCTGCCCACCCACCACCCTTCGGTGGTGGCGAGACAATAAAATATAGTGCGAATAGATACAACGAAATAAAATTGAAAGTTATTCACAATTTGACAGATTAGAGTAAAATATTGAAGGAAATTTTTATACCTTTGTAAAAATTTATGACAATGGAAGAACTTAAATTTATAGACCTTTTTTGTGGCATTGGCGGTTTCCGTCAGGCAATGGATGAGGCATGTCGCGAAAATGACCTCATTCCCAATTGTGTTTTTTCGTCTGATATTGACCTTGCTTGCCAATTTAGTTATGAGGAAAATTTTGGAGAACAACCTTTTGGAGACATTACTAAAGTAAATGAAAAAGATATTCCTGACCACGATATTCTATTTGCAGGATTTCCATGTCAGCCGTTTAGTATTATTGGACAACGAAAAGGTTTTGAAGATACGCGCGGAACATTATTTTTTGATATTGCTCGAATTTTGAAAGAAAAACAACCTAAAGCATTTATTTTAGAGAACGTTAAACAACTTGTAGGGCACAATAAAGGACAAACTTTAAAGGTAATTCTTAGCGCTTTGAAAGAATTGGGTTATCACGTTCAATATGCCGTTCTTAATGCTTTAGATTATGGATTACCTCAAAAAAGAGAACGAGTAATTATTGTGGGACATCGTCAACCAATTTTATTTTCTTTTCCACCTCCCAAACGTCCTTTTAAAGCGCTTTCGGAAATCCTTGAAAAGAATGTAGATGAAAAACACTATGTATCTGATTATATTTTGAATAAACGACAAAACAGGCATAAATCGGCATATCAACTTTCCATTTGGCACGAAAACAAATCAGGTAATATTTGTTCATATCCTTATTCTTGCGCTTTACGTTCAGGCGCATCGTATAATTATTTGCTCGTGAATGGAGAAAGGCGATTAACGCCACGAGAAATGTTTCGATTACAAGGGTTTCCTGATAATTATAAAATTGTCGTAAATGATAGTCAGGCACGAAAACAAGCAGGTAACGCCGTTCCTGTAAATCTTGTAAAAGCAGTTATTTTGAGGCTATTACCATACGTGGCAAAAACAGTAAATATGACGCCAGTAATACAGGAGTACGCATTAAATTTTGAATATGGAGAATAAATCGCCCAAACTTAGAACGGTAAATAAATCTATACCAGCATTTCCGTTAAATAAATTTCCTAATGATTTTCCATTTCTATTAGGAAAGGAATTAATTTATTTACTTGCTTCTAAAGGGAAACCCGAATTAGAAGGGTCTGATTGGGAAAATATATTTGCGAATTGTATTGGAGCAGAGTGGAAATCATCGAACGTTGGGCTTGATGATGTCGTATTGGGGAATACGGCATGGGGTGCAAAAACAGTTAAAGCGGCAAAACCATCTGAACAAAAAAAGGTTCGATTAATTTCGGGAAGAAACTCCCCAACTTATTCATTTGGTGAACGTATTGATACTAATGCAAATCCAAATACTATTGGCGAACTCGTTTTAGATATTTGGAATGAACGTGTTTCCTCAATTCGCGAAAAATTCAAACACGTTCGCACCGTAGTTTTAATGAAGTCCAACGATTTATCAGAAGTGGCTGTTTTTGAATTTGATACTGTTCGTTATGATACAGAACTTTACAAATGGGAATGGAATAAAAATAACAATCTGATTGGGATTGACAAGAGAACAAACGAACATAAATTTACATGGCAACCGCATGGCTCTCAATTTACTATCATAGAAGAAGTTTCAGAAAAAAGTCTAATAATTCAGATTAAACAACCAGAATTGCTTGATAAAGAACAGGTATTGCAAGCATTAGGTTTTGATAAATCGTGGATAACTGTAATTCAAAAAAATGGCTGACGTTTTTACAAAAGAACAGCGTAGCGATATAATGCGACAAGTAAAAAGCGTTCGCAATAAATCCACAGAATTAAAACTTATTACGTTTTTTAAAGCAAACCATGTTAAGGGTTGGCATAGAAATTACAAACTTTTCGGTAAACCTGATTTTACTTTTCCTCAATATAAAATTACTATTTTTGTGGACGGATGTTTTTGGCATGGACATGATTGTCGAAACACACGTCCTAAAGATAATGCCGATTATTGGACAAAAAAACGAGAACGAAACATCAAACGAGATAGAGAAGTAACACAAGCATTGCAAGAAAAAAAATGGACAGTTATTCGACTGTGGGAATGTGAATTGAAAAATACGGATGTACTGAATGAAAAGTTACTATCAGTTATTCGTAATGAACAAAATAAATGCTATTTATAATGGAAAATATCACTATTGATAAAATATTATTGCTCATCATGTTTTTTGTGCCGGGTTTTGTTTATTTAAAGGCATATAGATTATTTATTGCTGAAACAAAAACAGATTTTTCTAAAGATTTATACGAAGCAATCGGAATAAGTCTAATAAATGCGGTAATTTTTTTGCCAATTTTGAATTCATTGTGTGCAAAGAATGTTGTTGCAAATTGTACATTTTTATATATATCAATCATTTTTGTCGTAATTGTAGTTGTGCCATTTTGTGAAGCTTGGATGTTGTATAAACTCTCAAGAACAAAATGGTTTTCAAAATCTTTATTAACTCTCAATAATAGCGCATGGGATGATTTTTTTGCCAAACGAAAAGATTATTGGGTAATAGCTACTTTAAAATCAGGCAGAAAAATTGCAGGAAAATATGCGTCAAAATCATATGCCTCTGCTTACCCTGCTCCAAAAGAAATTTATTTAGAAGAGGTTTTGGAATTAAAAAAAGATAATACGTTTGGTGAAAAAGTAAATCGGACACATGGGATATTGATTGCAGAAAACGAAATATCGACAATTGAATTTTATCGTTAAAAAATAAACATTATGGCAAAACAAGGAAACAGCACTCCGAAAACAGGCGATGTGAAAGGACAAGTTAGAGAAGGACACCGGATTGGAGATGGAAATGTGAGGGGTTCATACCAGCCAACAAGGGACACTTTACCTCCTCCTCCGTCAAGCAAACCGTCCTCAGATAAACCAGCTTCAAAAAAATAAAGGAAAAAAACAAAAAAGACCAGTCGATAACGAGCATATTGGCAAGATAGCGGCAGTAACCCCGCAGAAACAGCAGTGCGAATTTGGAAGTCTCTACCCCGCCCGAGCCTTTGTGAAGCCGCTACCTCGCCAATATGCCACCACGATATACGAAAATAATCACGTATTTTTGTGCAACTATTTGAAAAAAAGAATTTGTGAAAGATTTTATCTTAACTGAAACACCGACTGAAAGATCTGTATTGGTGGGTTTGGTAACTCCCGAACAGAATGAAGTCAAGGTAAAAGAATATCTTGATGAGTTGGCGTTTTTGGCTGATACGGCAGGTATTTACCCCGTGAAAAATTTTACGCAAAGACTTGACTTCCCGCATCCCGTTACTTTTGTTGGTTCCGGAAAGCTAAAAGAAATCAAAGAATATGTGGAAGATGAAGATAACGAAATAAGTATGGTTATTTTCGACGATGAATTGTCTCCCAAGCAATTACGCAATTTGGAGCGTGATTTGAAAGTGAAAATAATGGATCGTACCAGCCTTATTCTTGATATTTTTGCAAGCCGTGCTCAAACTGCTCACGCTAAATCGCAAGTTGAATTAGCCCAATATAATTATATGTTACCTCGGTTAACCCGTTTGTGGACGCACCTTGAACGGCAGAGTGGGGGAGGTAGCAGCGGTTTTCGTATGCGCGGACCTGGTGAAACACAGCTTGAAACCGATAAACGAATTATTTTGGATAAAATTTCCCGGTTGAAAAATGAATTGAAAGACATAGAAAAGCAAAAATCCAATCAACGGAAGAATAGGGGGAAAATGGTTCGGGTAGCGCTTGTGGGTTATACGAATGTGGGCAAATCTACCTTGATGAATCTGCTTTGCAAATCGGATGTGTTTGCGGAAAACAAGCTTTTTGCCACATTAGATACGACTGTTCGCAAAGTAACTATCCAAAATTTGGCATTTTTGTTATCCGATACGGTTGGTTTTATACGGAAATTACCTACAGAATTGATAGAATCATTCAAGTCTACTTTGGATGAAGTACGTGAAGCCGATCTGTTGTTACACGTAGTAGATATATCCCATCCGGGATTTGAAGAGCAAATAGAAGTAGTAACAAATACATTGAATGATATATATAAGGAAGAAAAACCTGCCATTTTGGTTTTCAATAAAATAGACGCTTTTTCATATATAGAAAAAGATACGGATGATTTAACTCCCCGCACAAAGGAGAATATTTCATTAGATGAATTGAAACAAACATGGATGAATAAACTCCATGAAAATTGCGTATTTATTTCTGCCATCGATAAAGAAAATATAGAAGAACTCAAATCTATTTTGTATCAAAAAGTAAAAGAAATTCATGTACAACGTTTTCCGTATAATGATTTTTTATATCAGGATTATGAATAATGAAATGAAAAGAAAATTAACTGTCAGCGAAATTGAATCATTAAAGGCATGTCATTGTACTGCAGATGATTGGAATAATGTACTCGTTTCTGAAGAGTTTAAACCCGATTGTTTGGGTAATGTTAGTTTTTCCGGAAAAATTGAGTTAGGCGTTTACGAAAAAGAATTCGTGTTACCCGGAGGAATGAAGAAACATTCAGGTTTGTATTGTGTAACGTTGCATAATTGTGAAATCGGAGATAATGTGTTGATTGAAAATGTGCAAAGCTACATTTCGAATTACAAAATCGGTAATGATGTGTTTATTCAAAATATTGGCATGATGTATGTCGAAGGCAAATCTTTCTTTGGAAATGGAGTGGAAGCTGCCGTTCTGAATGAAACTGGAGGCAGGGAAGTAATGATTAATGATAAACTTTCTGCACATTTTGCCTATATACTTGCGTTGTATCGTCATCGTCCGGTTTTGATCAAAAAAATGCAGGATATCGTCCGGTTTTATGCCGAAAAACATGCATCTGAAACAGGCGCTATAGGAGATAATGTTAAAATCATTAATGTAGAGTCAATTAAAAATGTCAGGATTGGCGATTGCGCGGTTTTGGAAGGAGTTTGCAGACTTGAAAACGGGAGTATTAACAGTAATGAATACGATCCGGTTCATATAGGATATGGAGTTATTTGTGAAGATTTTATTATTTCTTCCGGTTCACATGTTGAAGATAGTACCATGCTGAGTCGTTGTTTTGTAGGTCAAGCCTGCCGTCTTGGACACTCTTATTCGGCTACCGATTCTTTATTTTTTAGTAACTGTCAGGGGGAAAATGGCGAAGCCTGTGCTATTTTTGCCGGCCCGTATACTGTAACCCACCACAAATCGACATTGTTGATCGCAGGAATGTTCTCTTTCATGAATGCAGGTTCGGGTTCCAATCAAAGTAACCACATGTATAAGTTAGGCCCTATTCATCAGGGAATTATTGAAAGAGGAGGGAAAACAGCCAGTGACTCGTATATTCTTTGGCCTGCTAAAATAGGTTCTTTTTCTTTGATAATGGGGCGCCATTTTAAAAACTCCGATACTTCAAATATGCCGTTTTCATACCTTATTGAAAGTGGCGATGATTCTGTGCTGGTGCCGGGAGCTAACTTGAGAAGCGTGGGAACAATTCGTGATGCGCAGAAATTTCCTAAACGGGATAACCGCAAGGATCCCAATAAATTAGATCAGATCAATTTTAATTTATTAAGTCCTTATGCGGTACAAAAAATGTTTCGTGGTGTGGAAGTGTTGAAAGAATTACAACAAACTTGTGGTGAAACTTCAGACGCATACACTTATCATAGTTGTAAGATAAAGAATTCTTCGTTGAAAAAAGGGCTTATGATGTATGATTTGGCGATTAATAAATTCCTTGGCAATTCGATTATATCCCGTCTGAAAAATTGTGATTGTAAAACTGATGAAGAGCTAAGACGATCCCTGAAACCTGATTCTGAAATAGGTAAAGGCCAATGGCATGATATTGCAGGGTTGCTGGCTCCAAAAACGGAAATAGACAAGTTGATGGATGATATTGAATTATTCAAAATAATGAAGTTGAAAGAAATTAACGCAGTTTTGGCTGATTTGCATAATAATTATTATTCGTATGAGTGGACTTGGGCTTGGGATCATATTCAACAATATTATGGCTTATCGCTGGAAACAATTACCAGAAAAGATGTGATCAATATTGTTGAAAAATGGAAATTCGCAGTTGTTGAAATAGATAAAATGCTGTATGAAGACGCCAAGAAAGAATTTTCTTTGTCATCACGTACAGGGTTTGGAGCAGATGGAAACAGAGATGATCAAAAACTTGATTTTGAACAAGTGCGAGGCGCTTTTGAAAAAAACGTTTTCGTTGAATCTGTTTTGAAGCATATAGAAGAAAAGTCGAAGTTGGGAGAAGAAATGATTAAAAAGTTAAATATGTGAATATGGCAACACCTCCATTTAAGTATCAAGAACCTTTTCCATTGGGAAAAGATGAAGCCGAATATTATTTGCTGACTGAAGATGGCATTTCGGTTTCACAATTTGAAGGCAACGAAATTTTGAAAGTTGAACCCGAAGCGTTAACTCGTTTGGCAAGTACTTGCTTCCATGATTGTTCATTTTTATTGCGTCCGGAACACCAGAAGATGGTCGCAAAAATATTGGATGACCCCGAAGCAAGTGAAAATGATAAGTATGTGGCATTAACCATGCTTCGTAATGCCGAAATTGCCGCTAAAGGAATATTACCTTTTTGTCAGGATACGGGAACGGCTACTATTATTGCAAAAAAGGGGCAACAGGTCTGGACCGGAGGCGGTGATGAAGAAGCTTTGTCGCTGGGCGTCTATAAAACATACACTGAGGAAAACTTGCGCTATTCCCAAACCATAGCGTTGGATATGTATACGGAGAAAAATTCGGGTACGAATCTTCCAGCACAAATAGATATTCAAGCTATTGATGGTATGGAATACAAATTTCTTTGTATTGCCAAAGGTGGCGGTTCTTCCAACAAAACTTATTTGTTTCAGGAAACAAAAGCATTGCTGAACCCTGAAACATTGGAGAAATTTCTGGTTGAAAAAATGGCTTCATTGGGGACGGCAGCCTGTCCTCCCTACCATATTGCATTTTGCATCGGGGGAACTTCTGCCGATACTTGTTTGAAAACCGTGAAATTGGCGTCAACTAAATATTATGACTCACTTCCAACTCATGGGAATGATGGCGGACAAGCCTTCCGTGACATCGAATTGGAAGAAAAAATGTTGAAAGCCGCTCAAAAAATCGGACTTGGCGCTCAATTCGGAGGAAAATATTTGGCACACGACATTCGCATTGTCCGTTTGCCGCGACATGGAGCTTCCTGTCCCGTGGGTATGGCTGTTTCTTGTTCCGCCGATCGTAATATCAAAGCGAAAATCAACAAAAAAGGAGTTTGGATTGAAAAATTAGAAGATAATCCCGGTAAGTATATTCCGGAAAAATATCGCAATGCGGGCGAAGGAGATGCTGTGAAAATTGATTTGAATCGTCCGATGAAAGAGATTTTGGCAGAATTGACCAAGTATCCGGTGGCAACCCGTTTATCATTGAACGGAACAATCATTGTCGGTCGCGATATAGCCCATGCCAAACTGAAAGAATTATTGGATAAGGGAGAAGATCTTCCGCAATATATCAAAGACCATCCGATTTATTATGCAGGACCGGCAAAAACGCCGCAAGGAATGGCATGCGGTTCGATGGGCCCAACGACAGCCGGTCGCATGGATTCTTATGTCGATTTATTCCAAAGTTGTGGAGGGAGTTTAATTATGTTGGCTAAGGGAAACAGGAGCCAACAGGTAACAGACGCATGTAAAAAACACGGCGGTTTTTATCTTGGTTCGATTGGAGGTCCGGCGGCTATTTTGGCTCAAAACAACATCACAAGTCTCGAATGTGTTGCTTATCCCGAACTGGGTATGGAAGCTATTTGGAAAATAGAAGTAGTTGATTTCCCCGCTTTTATTCTCGTTGATGATAAAGGCAATGATTTTTTCAAGACAATTAAAAAATAGGAAGATATTATTTTGAGCTTGGTTTGCTATTCCGTTCCCAAAATATGCCATTTTCATATCCTTGGATTGTTTGATCGGTAGAAGCTTTTGCCAAGCGTTTTTCTGCCCAGCAACAATATTCGGGATTCATTTCTATGCCGCAATAATGTCGTCCTAATTTTTTAGCGACTACAGAAGTGGTTCCCGAACCTAAAAACGGGTCAAAAACAATTCCATTCGGAGGACAGCTTGCCAGAATGAGTTTGGCTATTAATTTTTCGGGTTTTTGTGTCGGATGATCTGTATTTTCAGGCATCGACCAGTAGGGCACTGTCAAATCATCCCAAAAATTGGAAGGATGAGTCATGCGGAAATTACCTTCAGGTGTTTCTTCCCAATCTTTGGGTTGACCGTCTTGTTTATAAGGAGCAATCACTTTCCGTCTTACTTTTACGGCATCAATGTCGAAATAATAATCTTTGGGATTCTTAACGCCAAACCAGATGTCTTCCATGCTGTTTTTCCAGTTGCTTTTGGCTCCTTTGCCTTTTTCCCGTTGCCAGGTAATACGATTAAGAACTGTGAGATTTTCGTTCATTACGGTATATAAAGCTGCCGTACATTTCCAGTCGCCGCAAAGGTAGAGCGAACCGGTAGGCTTAAGTTTTTCCACCACTTTTGGAAACCATGACCGAAGGTATTCCAAATAAGCATCATCATTCATTTGACGGAATTTTATTCCTGCAAAATCTTTACTGAGATTATAGGGAGGGTCGATGATGATAAGATCGGCAAATGCGTTTGGAAGTAAATGAATGGTTTGAAACAAATCGCCGCAAATTGTTTTATCGATAATTTCATTTTTTGTAAATGTTAAACCGGAAGGGTACAACAAGCGTTTTTTTAATTCGGGAATTTCTTCTTCACTCACTTGCAATGTTTTGTTACGAGGCGCTCGTTCTTTAATATTCATAATATTTTAACGTTATCAAACAACATTTTAAATAGGATCTATATTTTGCCAATTTATGAATTTCACATCATGATAAAGAGGTTCTTCTTTGCCGGCATATACAACATAATCTTCTGTTTTGGAAAAAAGTTTTTTCAATTGTAGAAGATTTTTAATGTGATCGGTCGATAATGTTTCAGAAGATTTGATTTCAATAAAACGGACTCCTTCAGGCAATTCCTGTACACAATCAATTTCTACGCCTTTTGAGTCTCTTAAAAAATGAAAATTTGCAGGTAGTCCTGCATTAAAACGCATTTTAAGCAGTTCCGAAAAAACAAAATTTTCAAACAGATTTCCCCGCAAATAGAAAGTTTCCAATTGTTTTTCCTGTTCAATATTCAACAGGGAACATACCAATCCCGTATCATAAAAATAAAGCTTAGGTGATTTTATCATTCGGCGATTGACATTACCTGAATAGGGATGCACAAAGTATAAGATATAACTTGCCTCTAAAAGTGAAAGCCATGATTTTACGGTATTTACGGAAATATTGGCATCGTTGGCAAGCGAAGAAAGGTCAAGAATATTTCCAACTCTACCTGCACACAGTTTTATGAAACGCACAAAAGTGGTTAAATTCTCTATATTTCGTAGCAAACGAATATCGCGTTCTATATAGGTTTCAATGTAGTATGGAAAAAAATGAATAGGGTCGATATTTTCATTATATAAGCGTGGATAGCCACCATTGAACAAAACGTTATCAATATTTTGACTGTTGAGTTTAGCGGCTTTAAGTTCGGAATACGACAAAGGCAATAGTTTCAAGGAAGCTACTCTGCCTGCCAAACTTTGTGAAATATGCTGATTCATCAAAAAACTTTGCGAACCTAATAAGATAACTTTCCCATTTTCACGACTATTATCTAAAATTTCCTGCAAGTACGAAAAAAGTCCAGGAACATATTGTACCTCGTCTAAAATAAATTTTTCGCCTGCAGAATGCAAAAAACCACGCGGGTCGCTTCCAGCAAACAAGCGGGTATCAGGATTTTCCAAAGAAAAATAGTTATAATTGCCACTTGAGTTTTTTACCAGCGTAGTTTTGCCGGATTGTCGTGGCCCCGTGATATTTATTGCCGGATATTTTTGCAAAAGTTCAAATAAAACCTTCTCTATATTTCTACTAACCATACAGTTAAATTTGATTGGTGTAATTTTGCATTGCGAGTGCAAATTTACACATTTTCACTGAAAAGACGAATTATTTTTCGATAAAACTTATTTTTTCTATATCTCCTGCATTATTATAACTTCTCCTTCCAATCCCCATACTCCTTTATCAGCGCAATCAAATGCTCAACGGCTTCTTCTTCTGGAATATTTTTCTCCATACATTCTTTGCCCTTGTAAAGGTAAACTTTGCCTTTGCCTGCTCCGACGTAGCCATAGTCGGCATCGGCCATTTCTCCCGGGCCGTTAACGATGCAGCCCATGATACCGATTTTCAATCCGGTGAGATGTGAGGTGGCTTGTTTGATATTTTTAATGGTCGATTGTAAATCAAATAATGTGCGACCACAACCGGGGCATGAAATATATTCGGTTTTTGTAATCCGTGTACGGGTTGCTTGCAAGATGCCGAAAGCCACAGGAATTTCATTTTCAGGATCTTCCGAGAGAGAAACTCGGATCGTGTCGCCAATGCCGTCAACGAGTAGTGCGCCGATGCCGATTGCCGATTTTATCCTGCCGTCTTCACCATCGCCTGCTTCGGTAACTCCTAAGTGAAGCGGATAATGAAAATCTTCAGCGTTCATTCTTTCTGTCAACAAACGCACGGCTTGCACCATCAATACGGTGTTTGATGATTTGAGCGAAACAACGACTTTCTCAAAACTCTCCTCCCGACAGATGCGCAAAATTTCCAGACAACTTTCTACCATCCCGAGTGGCGTATCGCCGTAACGGTTCATCATTCGCTCGCTTAGTGAACCGTGATTAACGCCAATACGAATAGCAGTGTTGTGTTTTTTGCAAATATTCAGGAAATGAATAAATTTTTCTTTCAGCAGAAGCCGTTCCTGTTCAAATTCTTCATCTGTGTAATCGGACAAATCCTTTTTGATTGATTTTACAAAATTGCCCGGATTAATGCGCACTTTTTCCACGTATTGCGCCGCTACTTCGGCAGCAGCGGGATTGAAATGAATATCGGCAATAAGCGGCACACCGCCGTAACCGCGCCGTGTCAATTCGGCTTTAATATGTTTCAGATTTTCGGCTTCGCGTACACCCTGCGCTGTGAGCCGTACCAACTCGCCACCCGCTTCAATGATGCGGATTGCCTGTTCCACACAAGCAACAGTGTCCATCGTGTTGGTATTGAGCATTGATTGTACCCGCACAGGATTTTCACCACCCATAGCGAGTTTGCCGATTTGGACTACGGAAGATTTACGACGTTGATAGTTCATGTTGGGTGAAGGGTGAAGGGCGAAAGGCGAAAGACCTTCATCTTTCACCCTTCGCCTTTTGCCTTTTGCCATTAATTAGTTTTATACTTAAATTTTATTGTGGAAAGTTCTTCGTTAGCTTTCACTATTTTTTTCTTCAGTTCTTCTTTGTATTCAGCTAATTTCTTTTGCAAATCTTTGTTTCCGATTGCCAACATTTGTGCAGCTAAAATACCGGCATTCATTGCACCATTGATGCCTACGGTTGCTACCGGAATTCCGGGAGGCATTTGAACGATGGCCAACAAGGCATCCATACCTTCTAATGAAGCATTGATCGGGACGCCGATAACCGGAAGTGTTGTCATTGAAGCAATGACACCCGGCAAATGGGCGGCCATGCCTGCGGCGGCAATAATCACCTGAATTCCTCTGTCTTTCGCATTCTTTGCGAAATGTTCAACTTCACCCGGTGTGCGATGCGCCGATAACGCATGAATTTCGAAAGGGATTTCAAATTCGTCGAAAACGTTTGCTGCTTTTTCCATCACGGGAAGATCGGACGTGCTTCCCATAATTATACTTACGATTGGTTTCATGCTTGTAAGAATTTATCTCACACAGATTTCACAGATTACACAGATTTTTAAACATAGTAACTGAATAAAAAGTTCTGTGTAATCTGTGAAATCTGTGTGATTTTTTATTTATTAATAAATGCTTTATACTCTGCTGCCGACATTAATTCGTTGAGTTCAGCAGGATTAGATAATTTGATTTTGATAATCCAACCATCTTTATATGGAGAATTGTTGACTAATTCGGGATGATCTGCCAAAGCAGGGTTAAGTTCCAAGACTTTACCAGATACGGGCATTAGCAGGTCATTAGCAGCTTTTACTGCTTCAATTGAACCAAAAACTTTATTTTTTTCTATGGTTTCACCAATAGTATCTACATCAACATAAACGATTTCACCTAATTCATTTTGTGCATAATCTGTAATACCGACGCAGGCTATATCACCGTCTAAACGAATCCACTCGTGATCGTTTGAATACTTTAAATTTTCGGGGAACAACATATTAATTAATAATTAAATTAGATTTCTTTTCTCATGCGGGCAACCGGAATACCCATTTGTTCTCTGTATTTTGCGATCGTTCTTCGGGCTACTTCATACCCTTTGTCTTTCAAAACTTTAACCAGCGCATCGTCGGCAAGCGGTTTGGACTTATCTTCTTCTTCAATGCTTTCTTTTAGAATGGCTTTAACTTCACGGGTCGAAACTTCTTCTCCGGCTTCGTTGACCAATCCTTCGGAAAAAAAGTATTTCAAAGGGAAAGTGCCGTAATTAGTTTGTACATATTTACTGTTGCTGACTCTCGAAATGGTTGAAATATCATAATCGCTTAATTCGGCAATATCTTTCAAGATCATCGGTTTCAAATCGGATTCTTCACCTGACAGGAAAAAATCGCGTTGAAAATTGACAATAGCCAACATTGTTTCTTTTAGTGTATTTTGCCGTTGTCTGACAGCATCAATAAACCACCGGGCAGAGTCTAATTTTTGTTTGACAAAGATGAGAGCATCTTTTTGATCTGTAGAAGTATTTTTTTTGTTTTTATTGTAATCTTCAAACATTTCGATGTATTCTTTGTTTACCTTGAGTTCCGGGATGTTTTGATTGGCCATGCTGAAAATTAACTCTCCGTTAATTGCTTCTACAATGAAATCGGGCATGATGTGCGCCATTTTTGATTCCAGACCGGGATCCCATGCATTTCCGGGCTTTGGATTCAAGAGTGTGATTTCTTTGATGATTTCTTTTAATTCCGTTTCACTGATTTCCAGTGTTTTTGTGATTTTATCGTAATGTTTTTTTGAAAATTCCGAAAAGTAATCAGTCAATATGCAGATAGCGCATTTGCGAATGGGGGTTTGTTCTTTGCGTTTTAGTTGTAGAATTAAACATTCCTGCAAATCAAAAGCAGCGATTCCCGGGGGATCCAGATCTTTGATTTTTTTCAGTACCTTTTGAATTTCTTCTACGGAAATATTGAAACCGTATTGGAAAGCCAAATCGTCGGATATAGCCGACAAATCGCGTCTTAAATATCCATCTTCATCAATATTTCCAATCAAGTATTCCCCAATTTTGAATTCGTCTTCCGACAAGTCTCTTAAACGCAATTGTTCGAGCAGGTTTTCCTGAAAAGATTCTTCTTCCGAATAGGGAATATCCTCTCGTTTGTCGTCTTTTGAATAATTGTTTTCCTGTAATTTATAATCGGGAATATCATCTTCTGTCAGATAATCTCCAAGTGTTATATCTTCATTCGATTCTGCCTGTGGATCGTAATCATCGCTTTCCGGAAAATCGGTATTGTCTTCGGAATTAAAATCATTTCCTTCTTCTAAAGCAGGATTTTCTTCTAATTCCTGATTGATTCTGTTTTCTAATTCAAGAGAAGTCAGCTCCAGCATTTTTATTTGCTGGATTTGCATTGGAGATAATTTTTGTTGTAATTTTTGACTGAGTTGCTGCTTTATCATATTACTCCTTTAAAAACAATGCAAAGCTACAATAGTTTATCAATATCTGAAACTACTTCCGCCTAAAAATTCTCTCAATAATGATGTACTGGATAATTCGTTGACATCGATATATTTGAAAAATCTTAAAAATTTCAACAAGCGATAAGCTTCCGAGTATTCCGGATCGGAAGGCATTACCTGGGATAAAATGGGTTCGGCAAAGCGTCTCAATGCCGCTAATTCATAAAGCATGGCGGAATTAAACATTTCGTCGGCATTTTCCTGGTAAGGAAAAATCCATTTCTCTTCGCCTTCACGCACACTTTCCCAACGGGCAATGGTCTCTTTTGCCGTATATGTTCTGAACTGATAATCTCGTATAATGCGTCGAATGAGACGGTTATCTGTTGTAGGAATCCAGTTGTGATCGTCGAGTGAAATTGATGTCAGAGCCGAAACATATATTTTATATGTTGTATGTGAGTCGATTTGAGGTATGAGATCCGGATTTAAGGCATGAATTCCTTCCATCATTAAAATGGTATTTTCTTCCATTTTAATAGAATTACCACGATATACACGAGTTCCTGTTGTAAAATTATAAGAAGGAAGAGCTACTTCTTCTCCGCCTAACAGTTTATTCAAGTCTTCGTTGAAAGTTTTCAGATCAATTGCGTACAGGGATTCAAAATCATATTCTCCTTCAGGAGTTAACGGAGTATCGGCCCTGTTTACATAATAATCATCTAATGAAATAGATATAGGGCGTATTTTATTAGTCATTAATTGAACTTCCAACCTTTTACAGAATGTTGTTTTTCCTGAAGAGGAAGGACCGGATATTAGCACTACTCTCACGCCATCGTTGTATTTTTGAGCAATTGTTGCGGCAATTCTGGCGATTTGTTTTTCTTGTAAAGCCTCGGCAACTTTAATTAGTATGCCGATTTCGCCTCTTTCTTCGGCTTTATTTAAATCTCCGACATTCATCAATCCCCATACCCGTAGAAATTCAATTTCTTCTTTGTAAACATTCATCATTTTATCTTGCTTGATCAATGATTGCAGTTCCCGCGGATTTTCCCTGGATGGGATTCTTAATAACACTCCATCATTATATTTTGTCAATTCAAACATATAGATATAATTGGAGGAAGGTAGCAAGGATCCGTTATAAAAGTCAAGATAACCGTCGAGTTTTTGATAAGTTGAATATAGCTGCCCGGATGTTTCGAACAATCTGGCTTTATCTTCTTTTCCGGCGTCCCGAAACATTTCAACCACTTTAGGAGTTTGTTCTTTGTAAACTTCAAACGGATAATTGGCATCGACTATTTCCCACATCCGCTTCTTAAGGGTTTCTACATCTTGTTCCGTTAGAGATCTTCCTATTTCTACGTAGCAATAATACCCCTTGGATAAAGGATGTTCTATGTATAAATGAGAATTGGGAAAACAATCGCTAACTGCTTTTGAGAGAACAAAACAAAGTGTACGTACATAAGTGCGCAGCGCTGATGGGTTAGTAATGTCAAGATATTCAATGTCTTTTGATCTGTAACACCTGAAATTCAAGTCTTCATTTTTATTGTTGACCCTACAACAGGTTAATAGATAGGGAGTTTTGAAATCGATTTGGTTATATATTTCCAATACGGAAATTCCGGCTTCAAATTCGTAATATTTTTGATTATTCTTACAATAAATCGTAATTATTTCTTTTTTCATGTCTTATTTGTATTATTTTTTGCTATCAAATTGGCTGTTTCTTCAAAAATTTCCTGTTCCAATTTTAATTTTTGATTTCCGAAATACATATCTGATTCTTTATTGATGGGAATCAAGTGAATATGTGCATGCGGAACTTCCAAACCGATAACAGACATGCCGATTCTTTGACAAGGAAGCGCTTTTTCCATGGCCATAGCTACTTTTTTAGCAAAAACAATCATATTGGCCAAAAGGTTGTCATCTAAATCAAAAATATAGTCAACCTCTTTTTTAGGCACCACTAATGTATGACCTATTGCCATTGGGTTAATGTCTAAGAAAGCATAGAAGTTTTCGTCTTCTGCTACCTTATAAGAAGGGATTTCTCCTGCAATAATTTTACTGAAAATAGTCATAAAATTTACGATTTACGATTTACGATTTACGATTTATGATTTTAGATTTACGATTTACGATTTTTTAATGGAAATCACTGTAATTCCTAAATCTAAAATCGCAAATCTAAAATCGTAAATTAAATTGAGATGTTCATTATTTCAAACGTTATAATTCCTGAAGGTACTTTGATTTCCACGATATCTCCAACTTTTTTACCTAATAGTCCTTGACCTATGGGAGTGCTGACTGCAATTTTTCCTTGTTTTAAATTGGCTTCGCTTTCCGCAACCAAAGTATAAACCATTGTTTGGTTATTTTTCGTATTGCGGATCGTAACTTTATTTAAAATTTGTACAGCATCGGTCGATATTTGACTTTCATCGATCAAACGTGCGCTTGCTATTAATCCTTTTAGTTGGGATATTTTAGCTTCCAATAAACCCTGAGCGTCTTTAGCTGCATCATATTCCGCGTTTTCCGATAAGTCTCCTTTATCGCGGGCTTCTGCAATTTGTTTGGATATTTCGGGTCTTTTTACATTTTCTAAGAGATTGACCTCTTCCAGCAATTTTTTATAACCTTCCTGGGTCATGTAACTTACTGCCATAATAAAATCCTCCTTTATATATTATTGTTATTTTTTGTTTTTACCCCTAAATTCCCTAAAAGGGACTTCAGCTTCTGAAAAAACCGATCAAGTCCCTTTTAGGGGTAACTTGATGCAAATAAATAAAAAACAAAAAGAATTCCGATCAAAAGATCGGAACTCTTCTTATATATTTGTGTTTTTGACTATATTAGATTGTGCAAATGTATAGGAGATTTTATTATTAACCAAATAAAAAAATATGCTTTATAACATATAAAATATATTTTTTATTTGAAATATTTGTTTATGTCGGATTCGATATTTTTGTAAGAATCGATGCGGAGAACAAGTTCGCCGTTTTTATTCAAAATAAATCCGGTCGGGATATTCTCTACATTATAGTTTTTTAGATTTTCAGAATAAATCGATTGCGGATCACGCACACATATCCAAGGCAAATTAACAGCGGCGTTTTTCCATGCATGTTCATCCGGATCTATTGAAACCTGAAAAATTTGAAATCCTTTATCTTTATATTTGTCATAAATCTTTGCCAATAACATATTGTGCTCCGGAGACCCATTTGCGACATAAGAACAAAATTCCAACAAAGTAACTTTTCCTTGTGCAATTTGTGATAATTTAAGTTCAGCGCCGGAAATAGTCGGCAAATCGATGTCAAAAAAGCTGATTGTATTACCCATTGTGTATTTTACAGGGCGCTCTGTTCTTAAGGCCACCATTCCTTGTAAGCTCAGATTTTTTATGTATTGACTAAATTGATTATTCGGATAATGAAAATCCCATTGAGTGGCAACTGCTCCATATAGCCGGCTATCCTCTTTATCGTACGGGTCAAAAATAGTTAATCCGTTGACTGTTTGTAATAAAGCATAGTAAGCGGCGGTAGAACCAAAGCCTTCAATAATGTATTTTCGAGCTGTTTCCTTATAAGTATCAATAACTTTGCTTGCTTGATCCGCGTATTCTTCCCTGGAAATTTCTTTTGCGCCGAACGACTTGCTTAACTTGTTAAACTCAAGAGTTACGTTATCTCTTAAAATTGAAAGTTCTTTTATTTTTATGCTATTTTCAGAACCTTCGATGGAATAATCTTTAGGAAACATTTCTAAATCGGCATATATTTTAATTGTTTCAGTACTGTCTACTGCCAAATCTATGAATTGCTTATTTAATATTAATCTGTAAAACTCAGGAGAAACAGGCCGCTCTCGTTTAAATTTGAAATTTCCTTGGGCGTTTAGCTTGACGGAATCTATCAAATTAGCTTTTGAAATATCTACATGTTCGAGGTATAAAATGTTTCCCTGTGCGTTTTTAATATTTCCTTCAATAATAAACATATTTCCTTTTTCACAGGAGAAAAGAAAGAAGATAAGACCTAAAATGTATAATACTTTTCTCATAATACCATGTATCAATTATATAAGTTACAAAGATATGGTATTTGCCTGAAAAATTTTACTACCTTTGCACAATTTTAAAGAGAAAAAATATTAGAACGATTAAATTATGCTTAATCCTATTGTTAAAACGATCGATTTAGGAGATGGGAGAACCATCACGATCGAAACCGGCAAATTAGCTAAACAGGCTGACGGATCGGTGACCGTTCGCATGGGCGATACGGTTTTATTGGCGACAGTATGCGCTGCCGCAGACGCAAACCCGGGGGTAGATTTTATGCCCTTGCAGGTTGAATATAAAGAGAAATTTTCTGCTATTGGACGGTTCCCCGGTGGATTTACCCGAAGAGAAGGGCGTGCTTCCGATTATGAAATCTTAACTTGCCGCTTGGTTGACCGTGCACTTCGTCCTTTATTTCCGGACGATTATCATGCTGAGGTTTTTGTAAATATTATACTTTTTTCTTCCGATGGGAAGGATATACCGGATGCTTTGGCCGGATTGGCTGCTTCTGCTGCTATCGCCGTTTCCGATATACCTTTCAACGGACCGATTTCCGAAGTTCGCGTAGCAAGGGTTGACGGACAATTTGTTATAAATCCTACTTTCGAACAGTTGGATAAAGCGGATATAGATATCATGGTCGGCGCTACTATCGACAATATCATGATGGTAGAGGGCGAAATGTCCGAGGTTTCGGAAGCTGAAATGTTAGAAGCTATCAAGGTGGCTCATGAAGCTATTAAAAAGCAATGTGTCGCTCAAATGGAATTGACCGAAATGGCTGGAAAAACCGTTAAACGCGAATATTGTCACGAAGTGAATGACGAAGATCTTCGTAAAGATGTGCGGGCAAAATGTTACGATAAAGTATATGCTATTGCTAAATCCGGCTCAAGTAAACAAGAACGTAGCGCTGCTTTCAAGGCTGTTGTGAATGAATATAAAGCAACTTTTACTGAAGAAGAATTAGCTGAAAAAGAAGCTTTAATCGGTAAATATTATCACGATGTGGAAAAAGAAGCTATGCGCCGTTGTATTTTGGACGAAGGTATCCGGCTGGATGGCCGCAAAACCAATCAAATCCGTCCGATTTGGTCGGAAGTGGATTGTTTGCCCGGCCCACATGGCGTTTCTATTTTCACTCGCGGAGAAACACAATCTTTGTCTACGGTTACTTTAGGTACTAAATTAGACGAAAAAATTATCGATGATGTTTTACGTCAGGATAAAGAAAGATTTTTGCTGCATTATAATTTTCCTCCTTTCTCTACGGGGGAAGCAAAACCGCAACGGGGAGTCGGCCGCCGCGAGGTCGGTCATGGAAACTTGGCACATCGCGCTTTGAAGCGCATGATTCCGGAAGGTTATCCCTACGTAATCCGTATTGTTTCCGAGATTTTGGAATCAAACGGTTCTTCTTCTATGGCAACGGTTTGCGCCGGAACTTTGGCGTTGATGGATGCCGGTGTGGCAATCACACGGCCTGTTTCGGGTATTGCTATGGGATTGATTTCCGAAAATAAAGGGAAAAACTTTGCTGTTCTTTCCGATATTTTGGGAGATGAGGACCATTTAGGAGACATGGACTTTAAGGTAACAGGTACTGTTAATGGTATTACTGCGACACAAATGGATATTAAGGTCGATGGACTTTCTTACGAAATTCTTGAAAAGGCATTACATCAGGCAAAAGAAGGCCGGATGCATATTTTAGGGAAGATGCTGGAAACAATTTCAGAACCTCGTCCCGATTTGAAAGAACATGCCCCGAGAATCGAAGTCATTATTATTCCGAAAGAATTTATTGGCGCAGTGATTGGCCCCGGTGGAAAAATTATTCAAGGTATGCAGGAAGAAACAGGAACAACTATCACCATTGAAGAAATCGACGGTTATGGGCGTGTTGAAGTTGCGGCTAATAATAAAGCGTCTATCGAAGCGGCTACTACTAAAATCAAAGGTATTGTCGCCGTTCCCGAAGTCGGAGAAGTATACGAGGGAATTGTTCGTTCAATTATGCCTTATGGCTGTTTTATAGAATTCCTTCCGGGGAAAGACGGCTTGCTTCATATTTCCGAAATCGACTGGAAACGATTGGACACTGTTGAAGAAGCCGGTCTCAAAGAAGGTGATACGATTGAAGTAAAATTAGTTGATATCGATCAACGTTCGGGTAAATTCAAACTTTCACGCAAGGCTTTGATGCCTCGTCCGGAAAAAGAAGAAAAACCGAAACCGGAAAGCAATAATTTGAAGGTAAATAAACCGGGACAAGGTTAAGACTAAGAATATTTTAACACAGAGACACAGAGGGCACAGAGAAAATATAAAAAAATCTCTGTGCCCTCTGTGTCTCTGTGTTAAAAATCCTCTCTAAAATTTATTCTTTTACAATCTTAACTATTATGGTAAATAGCAAATGGGTTGCTTTGCGGCAAGCGGCTCTCAATGACGCAAATCAGTTATTCAGTTACTTTTTTGTAGTTCTCTGACTTGTTCTTTCGTAAGGTCGGTCAGAGCGGCAACGTCATCTACCGACATCTTTTTTTGCAGCAGACGGATTGCTATTTGCCGGCTTCTCTCTATTGAGCCTTCCATGCATCCTTTTAAAAGACCTTCAGCGAGCCCCTCCGAGCGTCCTTTCATATGCCCCTCTATCCGCTCACAACTTGCCATATCGCGAAGAAAATTATTATGGCGTAAACTTTCTCTATACGTTTCCATTTCAGTTGATGTTAATTGTTTTATTTCTGCTAATTCTAAAAACCGTTTGAAAATTTCTCCCGTTATTTCTTTCGGGGTTCCTTAATTTGCTACTGAAAATACTCACAGATAATATTTGAGGATACAGGAACTCATTCCGATTTATTTTAGGGATATAATGGATTGCTTCGTTTCACTTGCAATGACGTTTTTGCAACTTCTCACATCAAATATCGCAGGCATCGACCAAAAACTCATAGAAAGGCTTCATCGTTAGAAAATCATCAGCCAAAATTTCGGCAAACTTTTCGGAAAACATTTCTTTTCCAACCGGACATGTTTTTATAACATAAGCATACTTATAATTGAACCAAGGCTGAAAATATTCGGGCAGATCATTTTTAACAGGTTTTTTATAGGTTTCACCTTCCGGATTAAATCCCCTTTTCAGAACAGGTTCCGTGATTTCACGAAAATGATCCGGCTCATCAATGATTCTCTCACGGAGATTGTCTATTATCTTCTTTTTCGAACCATATAATCCCATTCCATAATCGTATCCTTCTTCGGAAATTTCCATAAAAAAAGCAGGGAAACTTTCCCACTGACCATCAGGAATGAATCGTTGGAAAGTCATCCATAGATGTGTTTTATAAGGAGTTTTATCGGGAGAAAAACGAATATCCCGGTAAATACGCGAAAGTATCTTGTTTGGATTGAAATCGAATTTAGGATCAATTGATTGCATGGCCGGAGTCAATGCGACAATCAACGTTTTCATCCGGTTCAAGATTTCCGATACATAAACCGGTTTGTGCGCATCAAACCAAGGTTTATTGTTATTGCTTTTCAAGTCTTTGAAAAACTGAATAGTAGCTGGAGTGAATCCCGTAAATTGTAATGTAGACATGATAATTAATTATTTTTACCCCTAAAGGGGATTTAGGGGTTTATTTTCCTCCAAATACCATCAGATAGGCTTTAATAAATTCGTCGATATAGCCGTCCATAACGGCTTGAACATTAGAGGTTTGATAATCGGTTCGATGATCTTTTACACGGCGGTCGTCGAAGACGTAACTGCGGATTTGCGATCCCCATTCGATTTTTTTCTTGTTGGCTTCAATTTTTGCAGAAGCCTTTCTGCGACGTTCTAATTCCAATTCATATAATTGCGATTTCAACAAGCGGATAGCATTGTCTTTATTGCCGAATTGTGAACGGCTTTCAGTATTCTCGATCACAATTTCCTTTTCTTCCCCCGTATCCGGATCCTTATAAGTATAATGCAAACGTACTCCGGTTTCTACCTTGTTCACATTTTGTCCGCCGGCGCCGCTCGACCGGAAAGTATCCCAAGTGATATCACCCGGATTTACGGCGATTTCGATAGAATCATCGACCAAGGGAACTACTGCTACGGAAGAGAAAGAAGTCATGCGTTTGCCTTGCGCATTATAAGGAGAAACGCGAACCAAACGGTGTACGCCGTTTTCGCTTTTCAGATAACCAAAAGCATATTCACCTTCAACCTGCATGGTCACTGATTTGATTCCGGCGTCGTCGCCATCGAGCCAGTTGGTGATTGTCGCTTTATAACCTTGTTTCTCGCACCAACGGGAATACATGCGGTAAAGCATTTCTGCCCAATCTTGCGCTTCGGTGCCTCCGGCGCCGGCATTTATTTTCAGTACGGCTCCCAGACGGTCTTCCTCGAGGCGAAGCATATTTTTCATCTCCAGGTTTTCAAGCTGTTCAATAGCCCGTTTGTAAGCGGCATCTACCTCATCTTCGGTTGTAATCCCTTCTTTTGCAAAATCAAAAGCCAATTGGAGTTCTTCGATAGTTGCTTTCACTTTCCGGTAGCCTTCGATCCACGATTTCAACCGGCGAATTTTTTGCATTATTTCTTCGGCGCGTTTAGCATCTCCCCAAAATTCAGGATCTTGCGTGCGAAGTTCTTCTTCCTCTAATTGAATTGTTTTGGCATCGATGTCAAAGATACCCCCTCAGCGCAGATTCGCGCTCCAATACATCACGTAATTGGTCTGTTGTTATCATATTTTTATTGTTTACAGGGTGTAAAGGTAGTCAATATATCCGGATATTGAAAACAACCACTTCACAACGGCTTCCCGACCTTAATGGAAATCCCGATACTCCTAATCCGGAAGTGGTATATGAACAACATCCATTCTTATCGCTCCATCCATACGAACGAGAGAAGAACAATCTGTAGAACAAATTTGCCGGAAAAATCTGTCCGGCATGGGTATGCCCGCAAATATTAAGAGGAATATTGTATTCACACGCATCTTTTATATCCGACGGTCTATGGGCAAGCATAATGCAAGGCTTGGAAGTATCAAATCCTTTCATCAACTCGTCCATTGATTTTCTTTTTTTATTGTCTTTATCATCGCGACCTATCAACCAGAGTTTATTATCAATATTCTCAATCGTATCTTTTAATATGGTCATGCCGCTCTCGGCAATCCAATCTAATTTTGTTTCAATATCCACCAATTTATATTCATGGTTTCCCGTGACGAAATAAACGCCTTTCGAGGCTTTTATCTTTCTTAAGTCATCCTGCATTCCGGTTTCGATGAGCGGACGCATATCCCAGTCGATTAAATCGCCGATAAAAACGATAATATCAGGATGTTGAGAGTTAATCAAATCGACATACTTATTTAACATTCGTTTATTTATAATATATCCGAGGTGAAGATCGGAGGCGATAAGTATTTTACAAGTTTGAACAGAATTCCGATTATTAAATGAGAAATCATACTTTTTTACTATCGGATTTAAAAAGTTATGGTAAGAAACAACAAGGCTTATCCAGATGAAAATATTGATACACAGAAAACAGGTTATTTTAACCCTTCTTATTTGCTTTTCTCTAAACTTATAGAAATAATTAGACGATCGTTTCAGGTAAAAAACAAGGTCAAAAGTGAGAATTAACGTAGTTAAGTATATCTGATAAATACTCCAAATACCGCTGATTTTTACTATTATGCCGAATATTTCCACAGGAAGCTTGTGCATAGCCAATAATCCTGTAAAATACATTAAGGCTTCAGCTACATATATAGTAATGAGTGCGTACTTCCAAAACTTAGATAAATCCCGGCTTTTCCAAATGCGGTAAGAAATAAATGCATTCAGAAATATTTGGATAAATATGGAGCGAAAGAAAAAAAGCATAATTCACTGTTCACCGAATTTAATGTTAAATACTACAATTTCAGACTCAGTTCCTATGCGGAAGAGCGGCCCCCAAAGGGCGAGACCGGAAGATACATAAACATGAAAATTTCCTTTTTGTTTATATCCGTGACCAAGCTCGTAAATACTTTTTACAATCAGATTACCCGGCCATAGCTGGCCGTTATGAGTATGTCCGGAAAACTGAAAGTCAACTCCGGCTTTTTCCGCATCATTCAAGTGGAAAGGCTGGTGGTCGAGTAAAAATACAGGGTCGGTTTGATTTGTTTCTGCAATCAAATCTGCTAACGGGCGACGGCTGTCCCCAACAAACTTATCATTGCGACCAACTATCCAGAAACTATTATCAACATAAGCGACACTGTCTACCAGTAAATGTATTTTTGTTTTTTTCAGGAAATTCATGCTGTTTTCGATGCCGCTAAAATGTTCATGATTTCCCAAGCACATATAAATTCCAAGCGGCGCATTCAAACGGTTCAGCTCTTCTTCTATATGTTCTGCGTTCAACGGGCGAACTGAATTGTCGATCACGTCTCCGGTAATCAAGATGATATCGGGGGCCAATGCGTTGATTTTGTCGACATATTTACTCAATTTCTTTTTATCAATTAATAAACCCAAATGAATATCACTTATTCCTACGACCTTTAATTCTTTTCTATCTCCTGCTTTTTTGTTAATTGTAATATTACAGGTATTAACCGAAGGATTGGAGAATTTATGATGTCCGTAGAAAAGCAAAACAATTATGATAGCGCTTGCTCCATAAAACTGTATTTGCCGGAAATGAGCAGTTATATTATCAGGTAAAAAATGTATCCAATGATTGAACAAGCCGGTAATATCGGTAAAAAGAAAAAACAAAAAAAAGTACATTATACATGCCAACCATATTGTTCCGATGCCGTAGGTTATTTTCAATATTCCCAATGGTAAGGTATTCAATCCTCCCATTGAGATAAGGAACATGGAAAAGATAAGCATGAAAAAGATGATGTAAATTAATCTGTATATAAAAATTGGCGGTACCGCTTGCCAGCCATGAATAAAGATGTAACTATTAATTGCCACGTAAATGAGGGATGCGGCAAGAAAAAAATGATTCATAAATGTAAATTATCTTCTACTTGATGTAATGTTTTTTGAGAGACGTGCAAATATACGAGAAAAATCAAAAATTTGAACTATTAACCTGAGTTTTGGATAAGTAATTTTATAATATTTTGATATTCAATCTTATATTCGCCGTAGGCGATAAATATCAATAGAAAATGTAATGTTTCCAACCATATTAGCCCGTAGGGCTTTCATTGTGAATGTCCTAACGGACAA
>Ga0123357_10000843_pt1 | contig 31155 bp, 28 predicted proteins | sample TergutEmb28metaG_FD_89873 | JGI IMG/M metagenome (GOLD analysis project Ga0123357, IMG submission 89873) | Embiratermes neotenicus P4 segment gut microbial communities from Petit-Saut dam, French Guiana - Emb289 P4 | ecosystem: Host-associated > Arthropoda: Insects > Digestive system > Gut ...
CGCGTGCGGCCAACCCTCCGCGCTCCCGCACGTTCCGGGACAACCTGGCAGTTGCGCATGTTTATTTCCAGGACATGATCGTGGCCGCTGCCTACACGGCGCTGGTCTTTTTGACGCGACTCCTGGTGCTCGTGCTGACGTTACCGCTGTTTCTGCTCGCGGCCTTTGTGGGGTTTGTGGATGGGCTCGTGCGCCGGGACATCCGGCGTTTTAGTGCGGACTCTGAGTCCGGGTTCATCTATCACCGGGCGCGCGCCGCCCTGTGGCCGCTGGCGGTGCTACCCTGGGGGCTGTACCTCGCACTGCCCGTCACCGTCCACCCGCTTCTGATCCTGTTGCCTGCGGCCATCCTCTTGGGGGTGGCGGTCAACATCGCGGCGGGGAGTTTCAAGAAATATCTCTGAAACGGAACGAATTCTACAAAGTTACTGAAGCATGTCTGAAAACGGTCTAATACAATTATTTTCATTACAGTGAATTAAGAAATTCTTCGTGCCCTTGTATTTCGCTAGCAATTCTCTATTATCTTCGAACATTTTTTCTGCAAACAAAAGAGAATTATATAGCAATTCAAATTCCCCCTCAATATTGAAGTTGATTGCATAGGTCGTGATTAAGCCATCTTTTGTTGGCACATCATATTCAATTATTAGTTTATCTTCTTTGAGAAAATCCAGCAAAACAGCAGTATCCTCATCTGTCCTCATGATGTCGGTGGTATTTGGATCAAAGGATGCGCCTACCCATTTCTGACATTCTTCCCATTCATGAGCACGAACTGCTGCTTCTCCGACAACGACTCGAGAGAAGGTGTGGTAAAACTCATTCAATGGCAAATTGTATTCCAGTGCGTCAGGAAAGTTTTCATCCCCATAATACTCGCCTAGCGTAAATGCTGCCCTTATGGGAACTCTTGGATGATTTTGTTTTTGGCTAAAACTAATGATTGATCTATATAGCAAGTGTGATAAACATTTTATCATTTCCCTGATAGTATGTTCTCGTAGGGTTATATCTTTTTGACCTTCCTCTACATAGAGAAAAAATGAATCGGATACTAATTGCGTTTTTATCAAATAATCTTTCATTTTACGAAATGCTAATGAAGTTTTGGTCTCAATTAAAAACTGCCTATAAATGCGTAATACCTCATTTAGAGCATTATTTTTGATGACGCTTTTAAAGCCAAGCAAATCCAACGCCACAAAGGGCATCTTGCTTCTCCAGGATTCATTCTGTTGACTAATTTTCATTATTGACTCCATTATTTCTGACATTCAAAGCCGTGTTCAGAATCGAACAACGATTTGAGATTTTGCAACTTTACTTTCGTCTATCGGAAAACCCCGGTCATGGAGAAACTTGATCGTAGTTACTCTTGTCACGTCATTTAGATGCAGCGATGGGGATGGCGCTATCGTCACGCTATCTAGCACAGAAGAATCAAAAAACTTTTTGATATATGGAACAATAAGTCCATTACTTTGTTTGAAATCAAGTTTGTATTTTTCCCTGTCAACTTCTTTGATATTTGAAGGTAAACACATAATGAATCGTGTTTCATTTTCGTGTTCAAAATTTTCTGACTTAAATAATAAACGCCAAACATTCAGAAACACTAAAATTGAATGATTGATCTGATTGCCTACCAAATCAGTGTTCAATTTATTTTGAATCAATTCTTTTACTTTGTTAAAGAAATATAAAAAAATTTTCTTTTTGGCATCATTATTGTATATAACTTCTCCCATCACAATACCTTTAATCTTTTCCAAGTTTAACCCAACATTGTAACCTTCATATCGCCCATTTTTTACGTAATAATTCCACATTGGCAAGGAATCGTTTCTATTTGAAAAACACGCAATATACGTTTCGCCAAGTCGACGAACCATATCACCGACACCTGTAAGGTACAAATAATCTCCCATAAAAAATTTATCAAGAATTTTTATAAAATTTTCTGGCGAAGATAAATACTCAGAAAACATGTCCCGGTAACTTTCTTCCAAGTATTGAAAAATTTCCTCTCCTTCTTGTACGTCATTTACACAATCGAAACGCGAAAAATGTAAGCATAATTTATATTTTTTATCATTTTCTTTTTCTTTCTCAGAAAACATCTTTATAAATGTTTCCGCAGTTGTGTAGTGATAAATTACTCTATTAGAGGGTGCAAAAATATCAACTAATGAATCATTAACAAACGTTTCAAGTTCTCTTGCATTGGTTACGGATTGCAACTTGTTTTCATACTTCTGAATACGTGTCTCTAATTCATCTCTAGTCATAGCAAACCCCGTGGCACAAGAACGACCAATAATCATAATACACACGCATTTTTTGTAGTGCAATGTCCATGAGGTTGATGAGGTCTTCGATGGAGAGGACGTTGCCCCCTCATCGGCGCATCAAAACGGGTCTACCCTCAATTCCCTTTTTCCGTAGAAAACATCCCCCCTCGACGCGAACATCGTGCTTCCTTCAATGGGAATGGAACCACGATGAAATTGGCCAGTTCTGCGGGCATCCTGCCCGCGGCGAGCATCACCGCATTGCTCTGGGTTTGTCCCCCGGCGCATGCGCTCGATGATTCAACGACTGTCGAACCGCCAGTGGTCGTTGGAAGGCAGCCCGCACAAGGCTCCCAACAGGGAGTTAGTGCAGTTGAGCGCGAACGCGAGAGCCTCGCGCTTATCGTGAATAGACTTGCGCACATTGGCCGTGAGGCCGATGCAATCGGGCACATCGTGCGTTCCAGCCCACCCCAATTAACCCGCTATCACTTCGACTATGCGCGGCTTCAGGCCGATTTGCGCCGGATGCAGGCGGGCATCCATGCCTACTTGAACCCCACGCGCACGCAGCCGCGCGACGTGGGGGAACTTCCCGCTGATTACACCCGCGAGGCTGGTGAGGATGAAGACGAATGAGCCTTTCATCCGACCAAAGTTCGGCCTTTCAGGCAAGCGCGGGTTATTTGCCCGGCCACGCATCGACCGTGATGCTCAGCATCGTCTTTGCAGTGCTGCTCTTCTACGGCGCATGGGCGATCCGTACCGCCTACAGCGGATGGGCAAGCCAAGAACTCTCCAACTCCCAATTCGCCCTCGTCGTGGTGCGTTTTGTCGCCATCTACTTGGGCTTGGGCTTTTTCCTCCTCTAATGCGAGACCTCAACATGAAACATCTTTTTTTCCCTCGCTTTTACGCCCTTTACGCCTTTGTCCTGGGCATGATCGCCTTCAGCCCGCTTGGGGCCTGGGCAGCGCTGCCCACGCCCGATAACCCGACCCGTGGCGCGGGGAGTTCCATTCTGGAGACGCTTCAGAACTACGGTTACGACATCATTATGTTGCTGGCCCTGGTCGTCGTCGCCAGCATGTTTGTGGGCGTCTGCTATCACGCCTATACCCGGTATTCCGAAATCCATGCTGGACGTGCCACCTGGGGCCAGTTCGGGCTTTCTGTGGCCGTTGGCGCGGCATTGCTTGTGATTGGTATCTGGCTCGTCACCAAGGCCACCGGCGTACTGTAATGGCGTCCTCTGAACTGCTTGCCCGCGATGGCCTTGTGCTGTTCCTGCCCCACCGGCTGAACCGTCAGCCGGTGGTCGTGCGGGGGCTCACCGCCGACGAACTTTTTACGTGTGCGGGATTGTCATCCCTTCTGGGCGCAATCCCCGGATGCGCGCTCGCCTGGGCGTTCAATGCGCTTGCCATGATCCCGACGGTCATCGTCCTGTCGGTGGCGCTTGGCATCTTTGCCGGGGGCGGGTTTTTGCGGCGGCAAAAAAGAGGCCGACCCGACACCTGGTTGTATCGAAGCCTCCAGATGCGCATCACCCGCCGCATGCCAGCCCTGGCAGGCGTGGTGGGCGGACACGGCCTGATCTACCGTTCGGGGGCATGGGGCACGAGGAGGACTCTGCGCCCATGAGCCGCTTTGCGAACGAAGTCGAGCACCTGAGAGCGCACACCAAGACGCTGCGCCTCGTCGTGGCGGGGCTTTTTGTGGCGCACGCGCTTTGCCTTGGCGGCTGGTGGCATTCTCCCTCAACCCTCACCATCCATGTCCCCCCTGATTTGAGGTCGGGCAGTACCCGAAAGTGGTGGGATGTGCCACCGGAGAACGTCTATACGTTCGCGTTTTACATCTGGCAACAACTCCACCGCTGGCCCAATGACGGGGAGACGGACTACCCCCGCAACATCAAGGCGCTTTCGGCCTATCTGACACCGTCCTGTCAGAGCTGGCTCAACAACGATTTCAATTACCGCCGTAAGCAAAACGAATTGCACAAAAGGGTGCGCGGCATCTATGAGATTCCTGGGCGCGGCTACGGGGACGACCCGGCCATGCGCGTGAAGACCGTTTCCGACCGGGACTGGATCGCCGTGCTCGACGTGTCGGCAGACGAATACTTTACGACCGAGCAAGTCAAACGCGCCTTGGTGCGCTACCGGGTCAAAGTTGCACGCAAAGACACCGACCCGGAAAAGAACCCCTTCGGGCTGGTACTCGATTGCCTGGCTTCTGAGCCGGAGCGGATCGAAGCCCCGGAGGGCAAAGGAGGAAACACTCCATGAAAAGATTGATCGGTGCGCTCTTCGTCGCACTCCTGCCGCTGGCAGCGCAATCCATTGAAACCTTGCGCTGGGAGCGCTTGCCCTTGCCGGTGACGCTCCATGTCGGCGAGGAGCGCGTAATTTTTACAGACCGGGAAATGAAGGTGGGCGTGCCTGCCAACCTGAAAGAGCGGTTGCGTGTGCAAAGCGCCAACGGGGCGGTCTATCTGCGCACGCCGATGCCATTACAGAACGTGCGGGTGCAACTGCATGACTTGGAGCGCGGCACGCTAGTCATGCTCGATGTGACGGCCATTGAACCGGATGGAGCTTCGGCGCTACCGCCGCTCAAAATCGTGATCGAGTCGGAGGCAGAGACTCAAAAAACCAAAACACCGAATGCCCCGACTCCCGTCATTGCACGAGAGCCGAAAGATTTACCCGTGCCGATCCTGCTCACGCGCCACGCTTCCCAAAACCTCTACGCTCCGCTTCGCGCAATTGAAACCGTTCCGGGTATCAGCCGTGCGGCAATGAGAACCGGCCTTGACCTCTCCACGCTCTTGCCGGCATTGCCTGTTGCCTGCCGTGCGGTCGCGGCCTGGAAGATGGGCGATATGTCGGTGACGGCGGTACTCATTCGCAATACATCCGCCAGAACGATTGAACTCGACCCACTGCAACTACAAGGCGATTACGTTGCTGCAACCTTTCAGCACCTTCACCTGGGGCAGAAGGGGGGCGCAGACGACACGACGGTGGTCTACCTCGTGACCCGTGGCCGAGGCTTGGCGGATTCGCTCCTACCCATTTCAGTGGGAGGGACTGCGCGTGAAAAGTAATCCCCTCCTGAAATGGCTCGTCGTGCCGGTGCTGTTGGTGGTGTTCGTCATCTTCAAATACGTGACCGGAAGTGAAAGTAGTACGGACAGCGGGGATGCCGCACCGCGCCTGACGCCCGACGAGATGAAAGCCCTAGGGGTCGAGGCGGACACCCCGAAAGACACGCTGGCAACGCTCGTGGGGCAAGTCAAACAACTGCGCGGCGAACTGAAAAGCGCTCTATCCGACAACGACGCGCAGAAAGAAGAAAACAGACGCCTCCGGGAGCGGGAAGTCAACATCGACCAGCGGCTTTCCAGCGCGTTTGAAGCCGAGCGGCAAAAGCTGCAAGCCGAGAACGAGCAGATAGAAGCCGAGCGGAAACAAGCGCAAGGACTGATGGCTGACCTGATGGAACAGGTGGCCGCGTTAAAGGGGTATCCTTCCGACTATCCGCTCGACGGCGGTAAAACGCCAGTCGCATCGGATACTGGGGACGTGAACGCGGGGACTTTCTGGCATGAGCCGATCTCGCCCAAATCCTCCCTTGTTCCAAATCTCAACCCCGGCCAAAAGAGCCTTTCCGTTGAGGGTGGGGGTATCCCGACGATCAAAATCGAGGCTCCCGTCAAACCCGTCTACACCTTGCCGGTGAATTCGACGCTTGTGGGGTCGGTTGCCATGACAGCCTTGATCGGGCGTGTGCCTGTCGATGGAACGGTGAATGACCCGTTTCCGTTCAAGGTGGTGGTTGGTCCAGAAAACCTTGCGGCCAACGGCATTGAATTGCCCGATGTTGCCGGGGCCGTAGCAAGCGGCATGGCTTCGGGCGACTGGACGCTTTCATGCGTGCGCGGACAGATTCGTTCTTTTACGTTCGTCTTCAATGACGGAACGATCCGCACACTGCCTGAAGTGGGCAACGGTGGCGGTAACAACCAGGGCAATAACCTCGGCTGGATTTCTGATGCGAGCGGAATTCCCTGTGTGAGCGGGGAGAGAAAGAGCAACGCAGCCCAATACCTCGGCACGCAATCCCTCATCACGGCTGCCGGAGCCGGGGCAGCGTCTCTCGTCAAATCCGATACCGGGCGGGTGGTCATCAACTCGTCCGACCCGGTAGGCAATGTCGGTATTTCTACCGATACGGCAATGGGGCGAATCATCGCCGGGGGCGTCCAGGATATGTCGCAGTGGGTCAACAAGCTCTATGGGCAGGCGTTTGCCGCTATCTACGTCCCCCCGTCTGCCAAGGTCGCCGTCCATCTGGATCAACCCTTGACCATCGACTATGACCCGAAGGGCCGAAAAGTCGATTTCAATTCAGAAGGAGAAACCACCGATGTGGCACAACTCCCTTAATGTGCTGGCCGCAGTTGTGTGCCTTGTCGCCTGCACGACCAATAAAGAGCATCTGCTTCCGGCGGGCAACACCTCGATGATGGATGTGTGGAGCGCGCAGACGAGTGAGGGCGGAGGAAGCCTTGCGGGTAGGAAATTGCTCGACGCAAGACTTCACCTGCGCCGCCCCGTGGCGGACGGGAAAGAGGCCAGCACGGGAGAAACAGCATTTCCACGGCTGCCCAATCCCGACCTCGTGATGTTCGTGTTCCCGCACATGGCCGGTGGCGTCCCGATCCCCGGCTACAGCACCGTATTCCCGATGTTTGGGAGAGTCGAATACGCGATGCCGGGTGAAACAATCAAATGAGCGCCTTGCCCCAGGATGAACCGGGTAATGCCTGGGAGCGGTTCGTTACAAAACTCAAAGCCCACGGCCTACCTGTGCCGGGTTCAATGTTGGAGAAACAACCCGCAACCGAGATTGAGCGCTCGCACCTCTATTCGGTTTTGCCCTCGTTCGTGGACATGCTCCCCTGGGTGGAATTCCTGCCCGATTCGCAAAGCATGCTGCTCGATGATGGCGTTTCTCTTGCGGCCTTCTTTGAGCTTTCCCCCATTGGCTCCGAAGGCAGGGAAGCAGAGTGGCTCTGCCGCGCACGGGATGGCATCGAACACGCGCTACAAGACTCGTTCGATGAGTTCGACGAAAACCCTTGGGTTGTCCAATTTTATGTGCAGGATGAACCTGACCTGGACGTGGCGTTTCAGGCGTTATCAAGCTACGTCCAGCCGCGTGCACGCGGTTCCTCCTTTACAGAAGCGTACCTGCTGCTCGTCGCCAGGCACCTTGCCGCTGTCTCGAAGCCGGGGGGGCTGTTTGAGGATACTGCCGTCTCGCGCCTTCCCTGGCGCGGGCAGGCTCGTAGGGTGCGGCTGGTTGTTTACCGCCGCATTGGTCGGGAAGCAGCGAACTCCCGGAGTCTGCCCCCCGCCGAGGCGCTTGCGAACGTCGGCGGTCGGCTTTGTGCCAGCCTTGCCAGCGCCGGTGTCCGGGCGAGAAGACTCACCGCCGCCGACATCCACGAGTGGCTTCTGGGCTGGTTCAACCCGCATCCGACGCTCTTGGGCGAGGATGCCGAATCAATCGCCCGGTTCCGTTCGCTCACGACATACCCGGTTGAAGATGAAGAGGGGGAGATCGAGCTTGCGAGCGGCACCGATTTTGCGCAGCGGCTCTTTTACCGGCAGCCTGTGTCAGATGCGCAAAACGGCACCTGGCTATTCGATGCGATGCCGCACCGGGTGATCGTGCTCGACCGGTTGCGCACGCCGCCCGGCCCAGGACAGATCACCGGGGAAGCTCGCCGGGGAGCGGATGCGGTCAATGCGCTCTTCGATGCGATGCCCGAGGGCACGGTGATGTGCTTAACAATCGTTATCACCCCCCAAGATACGCTGGAAGCGCACCTCAACCACCTCGCCCGGAAGGCCGTGGGCGACACGCTGGACTCGGAACAGGCAAGAGCCGATGTGTCGGAAGCGCGAGGGTTGATTGGCAGCAGTCACAAACTTTACCGAGGGGCACTCGCCTTCTTCGTGAAGGGCAAAGACCTTTCCGAACTGAAAGCGCGGGGGATGCAGCTTGCCAACGCGATGCTCTCCGCCGGGTTGCAGCCTGTGCATGAGGAGGACGAGATCGCGCCGCTGAATTCCTACCTGCGCTGGCTCCCCTGTGTCTATGACCCTGCCGCCGACAAACGGCAGTGGTACACGCAACTGATGTTTGCGCAGCACACGACCAACTTGTCCCCGGTCTGGGGCCGGTCAACGGGTACGGGACATCCCGGCATCTCGTTCTTCAACCGGGGGGGCGGGGTGGTGACGTTCGACCCCCTGAATCGCCTTGACCGGCAGATGAACGCACACCTGTTTATCTTTGGCCCGACAGGTTCCGGCAAATCCGCCACGTTGATTGGCATGCTCATGCAACTCATCGCAATCTACCGCCCCAGGCTCTACGTGATTGAGGCGGGCAACAGTTTTGGGCTCTTCGGAGAATACGCGGCGAGCCTCGGCCTCACAGTCCACCGCGTCAGGCTCGCCCCCGGTTCCGGGATCAGCCTGGCACCCTTTGCCGACGCGCTGCGCCTGATCAACGCCCCGCAAACCACAGACGTGGGAGACGATGAAGGGGACAACGCCGACGAGCAGCGCGACGTGTTGGGGGAACTGGAGATTACCGCGCGGTTGATGATTACCGGCGGAGAGGAAAAAGAGGAAGCGCGGCTCACGCGCGCCGACCGGGGGTTGATCCGACAGTGCATCATGGCTGCCGCACAAAGCGCGCACAACGAGAAACGAGGCGTACTCACGCGCGATGTGTGCGGAGCGATGCGGGACGCTGCGCGTGACACATCCTTGCCGGAAGCGCGCCGCAACCGCCTGTTGGAGATGGCCGAGGCGATGGGCATCTTCTGCCAAGGCGCGGACGGCGAAATGTTCGACCGCCCAGGTACACCCTGGCCGGAGGCCGACATCACCATCGTGGATCTCGCCACGTTTGCCCGCGAGGGCTACAACGCGCAGCTCTCCATTGCCTACGTCTCGCTCCTCAACACGATCAACAACATCGCAGAGCGCGACCAGATGAAGGGGCGCCCCATCGTGTCGGCCACTGACGAAGGGCACATCATCCTCAAAAACCCTCTGCTCTCCCCGTTTGCCGTGAAAATCACGAAAATGTGGAGAAAGCTCGGCGCGTGGTTCTGGCTGGCAACGCAGAACCTGGACGATTTCCCCAAGGAGGCAGAGGTGCTTCTCAACATGATCGAGTGGTGGATATGCCTTTCCATGCCGCCCGATGAGGTAGAAAAGATTGCGCGTTTCCGGGAACTGAACCCTGCACAGAAAGCGCTGATGCTCTCGACCAGGAAGGAGTCGGGGAAGTATTCGGAGGGGGTGATTCTGTCGAAGTCGATGGAGGTGCTGTTCCGGGCCGTACCGCCGAGCTTGGCGCTCGCGCTGGCGCAGACTGAGCCGGAGGAAAAAGCCGAGCGTGCCCGGATCATGCGTCAACAGGGCTGTACTGAGTTGGAAGCGGCTGTCAAAATATCTCAGGGCATCGACCAGGCACGGGGAATCGAGTCCGTGACTTAGAGACCTTTGCGAACCAAATCCGTCATCTGCGAACCCGGAGCAAGCGGCCCGATAAGCCGCTTGTCGGTGATGGCGTCAAAAACCTCTGTCCAGTATTCCCTATGGCTACGCTCAAATGCGTCAACGACATCGCTCCAAGTCCCCACAACCGTACCGCACTGCCGAAAACGCGCGGAGCCAATCTGCCCCTTCGGGCAAGTAGCGTAAAATTCAGCGCGGTAGAGTCTGATACATTTTTTCATGCAAATAGTACAACTACATTCTACGCTAAAAGAATAATCAGATATTGTATTTCAATTCCTGAAACGACAACCGTTCCACATCTCATGCCAAAATGTGCAGTTCACTCGGCTTTGCGCAGGCTTCCAGAGTCAAGTTGCAGGGGTACCGACTTACTCAACATATCAATCAGTACATGTGCGCGTTGCGCGCCGTCTGACATTTGGTATACGGCTTCAAGCCCGGAGAACAAGCCATCTATGATCCGAACAGTGTCACCCGAATTGAACAGGCGGGCAGGCTCTGAGAGCAACGACTCTTCGCGGGATTTCAGTTCCTCAACCAGACGGTCGTCAACTTGAGCGGGGCGCTCGCCGAAGCGCACCAGCCGACTCACGCCGACCGTCGAGCGGATGGGCGACCAGCTCTTGTCTTTGTCATCCAGCCCCATGCGGATGAAAAGATAGCGCGAAAACAACGCCTCATTTACAACGACCAGCTTGCACCAGAGCAGTTTTTCGATGCGAATCATGGGCAAATAGCAGGTATAGCCTTGCCGTTCGAGGTTGAGAAGCGCCTTTTTTTCTTGGCGTGGTTTTGTGTGGATGAGATACCAGTGCATACCGCTAGCTTACCTTGACCTTCAGATCGCCGCCCTTGACCGTCACACCGATACGCTTGAGCTTTCTGCCACCCGTCAGCCGGTCGAGCAGAGCTTCGGAAATCTTCGCCAGCAGTGTATGCGTCAGCAGCGCGTCGACATCACGGGCACCGCTGTCGACGTCGTTGCAGCGCACAGCGATGAAATCGACCAGTTCATCGGAAAAATCGACTTCGGCCCGGTGATTTTCTTCGATGCGTTTTTTGATTCTACCGAGTTTCAGAATGACGATTTTCTTTAACACTTCCTCACTGATCGGGAAGAACGGCACAATCGTTAGTCGCCCCAAAAAAGCGGGTTTGAACGCCTTTTGCAGGGTCGGGCGCATGATCTCAACCAGGTCTTCCGGGGTCGGGTCGCACCTTTCAACAGGTTTGTCTTGATCCTCTTCGCCCGCTTCCCCTGCTTCCCGTTGCACGGGGATACCATATACAACGGCGCGCGTGATGAGATCGGCCCCGGCGTTGGACGTGAGGATGATAATGGTATTCTTGAAATCGATCTCGTTGCCCTCGGCGTCTTCCAGCCTGCCCTTGTCAAAGACTTGGTAAAAAAGTTCGAGCACGTCCGGATGCGCCTTTTCCACTTCGTCGAGCAGCACGACTGAATACGGTTTCCTTCTCACCGCTTCGGTAAGCACACCGCCTTCGCCGTAACCAACGTAGCCGGGAGGAGAACCCTTGAGACCACTGACGGTATGCGCCTCCTGGTATTCGCTCATATTGATGTTGATGAGGTTGCGCTCACCGCCATACAGCGCCTCGGCCAGTGCCAGCGCCGTTTCGGTCTTGCCAACGCCCGAGGGGCCAGTCAGCAAAAACACGCCTTTTGGTTTGCCGGGGTCGTCCAGATTCGCCTTGGCAATACGGACACGCTCGGCAATCTGGGCGAGCGCGTGATCCTGCCCAATGACGCGCTCGGCGAGCAGCCGACCAAGATCGCGCACCTGTTGCAGTTCATCAGACACCATCCGACCGAGCGGGATGCCCGTCCAACCACTGATGACATCGGAGATGATGTTCGTGTCGACACATTCGTAGGCCAGCGACAGCTTCTTTTGCAGGGCGCGCAGCGCATTGCGCTTCTCCTGAAGCGGGCTCGGTTTCCTGGACTTGCCCGGTTTTGCCTTAGCCTCTGGCGCTGCCTTGATCGCGACGATTTCTTCGACAAGTTTTGACTGTTCGTCCCACGCGACCTTCAGGCGGGAGAGATCAGTTTCCAGATGGGTTCTTTTCTCCTTCAACTCCTTGATGCGTACATCATGACCTTCCTCGCGCCCGAGCGCGGCCAATTCGCGGTCGATATTTCCGATGATGACTTCCACATCTTCTACCGGCCCCGGACGACCCACACGGGAAAGCGCGATACGGGCGCACGCCGTATCGAGCACGGAGATCGCCTTGTCCGGCAACTGCCGCCCCGAGATGTAACGGCTGGAAAGATTGACGGCGGATACCACGGCTTCGTCGAGAATATCGACCTGATGGTGCCTGGCCAGCGCCAGGGCAACGCCGCGCGTCATCTGCACCGCAGACTCAGGGGTTGGCTCATCGACCTTGATCACCTGAAAGCGTCGCGCCAGCGCAGCGTCCTTCTCGAAATATTTTTTATACTCCGACCAAGTCGTTGCGGCGATGGTGCGCAGTTCGCCCCGCGCCAGTGCGGGTTTGAGCAGGTTGGCCGCATCACTTCCGCCCGCCCCGCCACCTGCGCCGATCATGGTGTGCGCTTCGTCGATGAACAGGATGATCGGTGTAGGGCTGGCTTTCACCTCGTCAATCACTTGCCGCAGCCGGTTTTCAAACTCACCCTTGACAGAGGCACCGGCCTGTAACAGACCGAGGTCGAGCGTGCGTAGCGCTACCTTGGCAAGCGCCGGAGGCACTTCGCCCGCAACGATCTTCTGTGCCAGTCCTTCCACCACGGCTGTCTTGCCGACGCCGGGTTCGCCGGTGAGGATCACGTTGTTCTGGCGACGGCGCAGCAGGATGTCCGTCATCTGCCGGATTTCGGCCTCCCGCTCAAGCACGGGATCCATCTTGCCTGCGCGTGCCTGTGCAGTGAGGTCGATTGTGTATTTGTCCAATCCAGGTGTGCCGCGCTTCGCAGAGAGCGTTGCCGGATTCTGGGGTTCGATCCCAGGTGGTTCAGTGACGCTGGAAGGTTTGCCGCCGGTTCCTCCCTCCCCGTCGCGTGCACGGATCGCGGCGTAGGCTTCAGCGAACCTTCCTGCGTCGAGTTGAAGAAGCACAGCAGCGGATGTCCGTAACGCACCGCGCAAGCCGTCGTCGGTCAGGATCGCCAGCAGCAGATCGACACTGGAAATGTCCGCCTCCCTATTTTCGGCGCTGGCAATCAGCCAGCCTTTTTCCAGCCATCTAGGTATCCAGACCGACAGCTCCGGGTTGCGCGTGCTGCCAGAGCGGAAACTGTCCAGCGCCGCGTTAAGATCGGCCTCCAACTGGGAAATGTCCGCGCTTGTTGCTCGCAAAGCTGCCATGAAGGCGTTATTGGTCTGATCGAGCAGCGACAGCAGCACATGCTCAACTTCGATTTCATGATGGGTACGTGCCTGCGCGCGGCTGATGGATTCTTCGAAGGCTCGGCGGGCAACAGGCGTCAGGCGAAGAAAAAGGGCTTGTAATGCATTCATAATAATGTGTCTGGTGATGAATTGAAAAATGGATGAAACGATTCAGAAATGCTTCATTGAAGAAGCCTGTACCGCTTTTCTTCCGGGTCACGGTCAATTGGCCGGGTAAAGAGCCAGGTGTTGCCGCCAAGCAGCAACCGTTGCCCCTTCTTCAGGCATGGCTCAGGAACATCGCGCCTATCGAGAATGAGTTTCACGTCGCACGCCAACCCGTGACCGACCATGTACTGCACGAGGGTTTCCAGCGCCTTCGCACCTGGCCTGCCGGGCAGCAGCCCTTCAAACTTTGTACGGCGCATCGGCCCCATGCGGACTTGAATCTTCGTCTGCCGATCCCAGACACGCCTCCCGGAAAACGTGGAAACGCCCAGTTCACATGCCTTCCCGCCAAGGCGGGAGTGCTCATCCGGGGGGAGCTCGATCCACCGGCCAACGTACTGCTCAATCTCGACGGGCACCCCGAAAAAGCCTTGAATGACGGTGCGCATCGCCTGCGTTGAAATGGGTTTTTGCGACAACAGGCCGCAGTAGAAGGCAAAGAAGGTTTCGGCAAGTTGATCGGTGTTGCCAGAACCCAGTTTTTCGCGCAGGCTTTGAACACCAACACCCGATAAATCCAGCAGATTGCGGGTCAGTCTGTCCGGTTCGCCATCTTCAACGTCCAACCAATAGCGGTATTTGCGCCAAGCGCTGTAAAAAAGGGCGATGGCACGGTGGCTGAAAATATCGAGAAAGCCGTGCAGCCCCGTATCCCGAAAGGACTGGCGGCGTTTGATGACCAGTTCTGTGTAGGGCTGAGGCAACGTTGCGCTTGGGCCGACCAGTCCCAGGAAATTCACGGTCATTTCGTCGCGCGTTTGCTCCGCGTCAGGCGCTTCCGAGAGAGCGGACTGGTAACGGGTCAATTCGCTGGCTGGAAAGCTGAATGTTGCCGCAGTGCGGAAACGCAAATCGGAGGGAAGATGCGACTGGCGTCTGCCGCCGTATTGGCGGGCAGTCAGTGCCAGCAGGCGCACGGCCTGGAAAAAACTGAACTGCGTCGCATCCTGCTCCAATTCCTGGATCAGATCACGCGGGTCTCGATTCGATGGGGACGGCATTATTGCACCCTCAATGACGGGATTTTCTTCGGACAGAGCCGAAACACTCAAATTCAACCCTGTTTATCCGCCAATGGCGTATAAAATACGAACATGGAATTCATAGGGCATGACGATGGATCAGGAACTGTTCGGCGATCTGCTGCAAAGCCTGAAAGAAGCCAAGGCAATCTCACGCGGGGAAGCACCCGCCTCGCGCCGTTTCAAGGTGGATGCGCCTGACGCCGGAGCAATACGCGAACGCATGGGGCTTTCTCAAAGCGAATTTGCGCATTTGATGCGCGTCAGCGTAAAAACGCTGCAAAACTGGGAGCAGCACCGCCGCAACCCGACCGGGCCTGCCGCAGCCTTGCTCAAAATCGTGCTGGCTTCGCCGGAGGTGGCGCTCAAGGCATTGCGTACCTGAATGCAGAATCACCCTGCGGGTTTTTCATTTTTCTGGATTCATCTTGATGGTGTTGGCAGTGAACCTATCGTTCCTATTATTCACCATACTGTTAGACCTCTATGTATAGCATATTAAGTTATTCCGAAGGAATCTCATTTGTGGAGTTTGGCATTTTCTTCTTGTAATAGGCTTCTTTGGCTTTCTCCATTTCAATTACCAGCGGCCTTATCTCACGATCATATTCTTCCCGCGTAATCTTTCCATCAACCAATGCATTCATTAAATTCATTACACGATCTTCCAGCTCCTTTGGATATTCGCTTCCTCTTATATTACTTTTTTCAAAACGTCCCGGCATCCCCCTTCTAGTCCATTCATCATATTGCACCATAATGTTGAAGTGGTCGATAGAAACAAAAAATACAATAGCTAAAATATTAACAACAATAGGAGTAATAAAACGACGAAATTTTTCCTTTTTTATTTTATATAACAACAGCGAAATCAGAACACAAAACAAAAGCGGAAACGTTACATATAGATAACTAACAGAAGTATGGTTAGTTTTGTTATCAATAATGTAGTCAAGCGCAAACGCAACACATGCTATCGGAAAGAACGTGAGTAAGAAAGCTAGTAAATAAGTCATGATTATTACCTGCTCTTTTCGTAAACTTCAAGGAAGTTTTTCAAAGTGATCCTTCATACTCGTCAGTATCCAACCTTTACCTTTTGTGCATTCCACTTCTGTATAAGAATCTACTTTTCCGGAAACTGACTCACGAATATAACAAGCAGTCCCTAGAGTAATAACAAAAGCAACATCATCTGGAGAGTCATCTATCTTTTTGAAAGCATTTATATCTGTTTTTGAAAAATACACATTGGCTGAGTCTCTATTAGAGACAGCTTTATAACAACCAAATATATCAGCTTCACCAAAGCGAATAGCACAGTAATCTGAAAAAGACTTTCTTTCTAAGGATGATAGATTTTCAAAAGGCACATAATCTAGTCCTTTCAATGCAGGGTTTCTAAATTTTAACTGAAAAGATGGATGATTTTTAATGAAAAACGTCCATTTAGAACCTACTTCATGGTCTCCCACAACATATTCAAAACCAACAAATGCCCATAGAAGAACAAACAAAAGGAGAGCGGTCACAAATTTTATCAGATACTTTTTCATGGTGCACTAATGCCATAGGTATCGCGCATTTTCTGTGCAATTTCCAATCCATAACGACCTGGACATGCACGGTTAGCATTGCCTGTAGCTTTGGCTACCTCACGATGACCGCCAAGCGTCGCAATTTCAAAATGCTCTATAAGAGTAGCGATCAAGATTGACCCTGAGTTAACCATAACACTTGGGGGTTCTGTTACTTTGCTACTTAAATAAGAATCTTTGAAGCTCTCCCACTTCTCTCCTGCTGGGCCATACTTTGCATGTTCACCAGGCTCGCTCATATCAGTCAGAAATACAATCCCTATGCGCCCCGTGTTGGCGTTAGACACATGTGCCCCTTTATAACGTATATCCAGTCCTTCAAAAATTGTTCCATTACAATCTATGGCATAATGATAACTAAATTGACCAAATTTTTCCAGATCCGTTTTTTCTGCTTCCTTTAGCTGAGAGACGCCATCAACAGAACATGAATAACTATTGCCAGCATGGTGCAATACTATAGAGTGGAAATCCCAATCACGTTCTACGTTACCTGTAGAGGGTTTAGCCTTCCAGTCTGAACGGGATTTAACCTGAATTCCGGCATTTCTTAACGATACTATAATTGCCTGTCTGGTTGCAGCTTTGTCACTTATCTTGAACTCAAACAGTTTAGGCTTGGCTTCTTTGGTTGATTCAACGAGATCAACTTTTGTCGAAAAATCACTTTTTTTCAAATCCGACATATCGCCTGATGATCGCAATTCATCACGTGTAAATGTCTTTGCAGGCGCTTGAAAATTAACTCGAATCTCAACTGACTCAGGTTTATTTGATTCTAATGCCTCTGTCATGCCATCAGAATCAGTCAAACCAGAATAAGGCGGACGTTGGTCACGTATCAAAGAATAATAACGGTTGCGTATCGGTTCTTTTGTTTCACCATCAAGAACCTTGAACTGTATCTTATAAACCTTATCTTCCGCAGCACCCGTTTTCTGCTCAGTCAACAACAGCACTACATCAGCAGAAATGCCCGGTGTCGCGTCGGCAGTCAGAATCCCTTTCGCCGCCTCTTCCCGCGCCTGCATCGCCTCCACCACAGGATGTACCACCTTCTCTTTACTGTTCTGGTGCGAGACAAGAGGCTGACTTGCTATCAGCCGATGCCCGCAGTCCAGCAGGCAGTTATGTCCGGCAACCTGACGGCCTTTGAAAGTCGTCCCTGGGCCTTCGAGTCCCTCGACGATCTCCCGCAATCCTTTGTGCTTCTTGCACGTCGCCTTGTCGCCCACGAGCGCCACACGGATACCCTTGATTTTCATGTTGCTCGACGCGGTAACGACTTCGCCGCCGCCCGTGTGGGTATCACCCAATACGATAAAATTTCTTTTTGGCATGATTAGCGCATCATCCTTCAAACAAACATCAGATCACAAGCGCCTCGCCCGAGCGCGCGGGCCAGACTGCCACTTCAGCGTCTTGCTGCACGGTACGCACATGCAGCCGGGTAAAAGAGTTGGGCGAGGTATAGAGGGCTAAAAAGCGCTCCAACACGCTGGCAAACAAATAGACGCTGCCGCCGACGTAGTGCTCTTCGTCCAGTGTCAACGTGACCTCCGTACCCCGCACGAAGCCAGAGTAACCCGCACCGGAGACGCGCGATGTAGCGGGTCTGCTGCTAATGGAAACGATGCCCTGAATCTGCCGTTTGGTAACAGGCGAATTGCTGAAATCATAGAGCGCCAACATTTCCTTCATCGCATCCTGCCCGCCATCGACCAGGGAGAGGTAATTGAGCGACATGTGGGACACCATCCGCCATTGCAGGCCGCGCCGCCGTGGTGGACGCAGGCTGGGCGTGGGTTTTCGGAGCAGGCGGACGCGACTGACCACCGAATGCCCGGACAGCGTGAGGTCGGTATCCCGCCTCTTTTCTCCACCACCGAACAACAACTGATCCGGCAAATCCCGATTGCTGCACAGCAATTCCAGGCTTAGAACTTCTGCCGCTGGCCGCACCGGGTCGAAATCGAGATCGACAATGTGCAGTTGTAGATCCATGCCCTTATCGTTACGTCGCGTCGACGCTTCCCGGCTGGCATGCCAGTAAAAGCGGTTCGAACCGGCCTCGTCCCCATGACAGAACGAGTAGAACGGCGGCACTTCTTCATGGCGCTCCTCCTCCCCGGAACCCTGAACCCTTGTGACGCGCTTGATCTGCACCACCTCATACGCATGACGCTTGCTGCCGTTCGGCCATACCGGATAGGAAGCGCGCTGATGCGTGACGCGGATCGGGTCGCCAACACGATTGAAGAGGTTGATGATGGGCGTGCACCCCAACTTGAAGTGATCGAGCGACAAGCGGTGCAATAACTGCTGATAGCGGTCAGTGTGTGGGAAACGGTCAATCAGGCACTGGATCACCAGTTTGTTGCCTTTGAGTTTCGGGGCGATCTCATTGAGGCGCAGGAAATCGACGAACAGGAATTTACTCGGAAAATTGAGGTATTCAGTCAACAGCCTGTAGCCGAGAAAAGATCTGTCGTCATACTCCAGCATGCCCTCGTCGCGCGAAAAACCGACCGGCGCAATGCTTGAGCCCGGCAGTTCCAGGGTACGGGCGGGATCGTTGCTGCCGTCGCCCACACGAACCCGATAGGTATGCGAGAGCAACACTTCGTAGAGCAAGTGCATCAGCGACGGTTCGCCATCCAGGAAGAAGCGCAGCGCCCCAAGGTTGATCTTGTCGATGGTGAGGTTGGCTGGTGTTTGCAGTTCCAGCGTCAGCACCGCAGCCGCCTTCGGTGCGATCTGGCGCAGCCAGGCCGAGCCGCTGGTCAGTTTCAGGTGTGCCTGATTGAGGGTAAGCGGGTAAAGATCGACCGGATAACAGGTGCGAAACTCGCAGGCAACGCCACCGATGGAAGGCGCTTTTACGGGTTGCAGCCGAGTGATGTGGTAGCGGGAACCGATTCCAGGATCCGCGCCCCACTCGAACTGCACGATGCTCGATGCAGGGAACGGACGCAGGTAATGCGGAAAGAGCACTTCCAGGAGGCTCTCGACGATCTCAGGGTACTCGTCGTCCAGCTTGCGACGGATGCGGGCGGAAAGGAGGGCGAAGGACTCAATCAAGCGCTCCGTGTGCGGGTCTTCGCAATGATCGCCTTCCAGATTCAGCCGTCCGGCAAGTTTTGGATATTGACGGGCAAACTCGCCGCTTAATCCGCGAAGGAAGGCCAGTTCCTCTTCGTAATAAGGTAACAGCGTCTCGAACATGCCCGGCATGATTATTTCCCGAAAGAACCCGCCTTCGGCAGGGTAGGTGCTTTGATTTCGGGTGCCTTGATTTCAGGGACTTTCAGAGGCTCTGCCGCTTCCTTGATGGCATCGTTGGCGGAGGCCGCGCTCTGCTCTGCCTCTTCTCTCATGCTTTTCACGCCGCTTGCCCACCCTGAATCGGCTGAGATCGCCAGCCGGAAACCAACGTTGGCACTGCGATAATCCGGCGCGTAGGCATTGCGCAACGCCGAGCGCAAATAGCGCAGGTCATTGCCCCAACTGCCCCCCCGCAGGACGCGGCCTGTCCCCTCAACCGGCCCTTTCGGATCACTGATAACGATTTTCGGCCCACTGAGCAGATCCTTCGGCTTGACGACCTGGGCACCCGGTGTCGTGGTCAGGCTGGCCAAGTAATACCCTTCGCCATACCAGTCCTGCACCCATTCCCAGACATTTCCGTGCATGTCGTGCAACCCCCACGGGTTCGGCTGCTTTTCCCCAACCGGATGCGTCTGTCCATCCGCGTTGTTCCAATACCAGACATGGTCGCCCGCGCGCCCTGCCTCAAAGGGGAACTTTGTTGCCACCCCGGTTCGTGCCGCATATTCCCATTCTGCTTCCGTAGGCAGACGGTATTTTGTTGTGCCTTCCAGGGCATTCAAGCGACGAATGAACTCCTGCGTATCGTCCCAGGACACATTTTCGACAGGGCGACTCTCCCCCCGAAACCGACTCGGGTTGTTCCCCATGATTTTCGTCCATTGCGCCTGCGTGACTTCAAACTTGCCCAGGTAAAACGCCTCGCTGATCTTGACAGGGTGTTGTGGCCTCTCATCGCCCTGGCATTCCATGTCCCCTTCGCTACATCCCATCAGAAAAACACCGGGTTGAACGAGAATGAATTCCATGCCGAGCGTATTGGTCACGTTCTCTGGCGTGGTCTTACATCCGCCCGCGCACATGAGCGCTGCCGCCAGGGCGAGTGGGAGAACCGAACCGGCTCCTTTTTCAATCATTCTGGACTTCATCGTTGGATTTCCTTCGGGGTGGTATCGGTTTTTTAATCAATTAGGACTAAAACCCAGCATTTCAGACAAGCGCTTGATGACCGGGCCTTCATCAATGACCTCCTTCAGCCAGCGCTCCAGCGGCATTTCCGCCCATTCAGCCGCGCGCTCAGCGGCCAGCGCCACGGGGCTATGCGGTTCATTTTTGCGGAAATACCCGGCAATCTCCCTCAATTGCCGAATCGCATCAGCACGGCTGCCAATGGAACCCGTGGCAGTACCGAATGACTGGACGGGAGAACCGGGTGCGGTTTGGTGAGAAGCCTCCTGGGGCTGCTCGTTTAACAAGGCCAAATCTTTATGACCGCCGCAAAGCTCAAACATCCGCTCAATCACTTCCTGACACACATCGAGCGCCTCGCGTATCTTGAGAAAGCCGGGAGCATCGTCCCCAAAGCATTCTTCCACGGCACGGATGAGGTCTTCATGGGCCGCCCGGGTTTGTGCAAGCTCTCCAAACCGTGCCCGATACCAGTCGGCCCCGGTTTCTCTTGCACTCTTCTCGAAATCCCCCGCAGGAATCTTGCCCTCCTTGAGTTCGATGTCATAGGAGTTCTGCCCCGTAGTTCCCCCGCGCAGAAGCAGGTTCTCCATCTCCCGCGATTCTTCCCAGCGATACCAGTCGTAACCGCCATGATCCTGTGCTGTCAGGGGCACCTGACGTAACGCTTTCCCCAATTCGATATCCAGCCATTCGAGCTTTGCAACACGCTCTTCGGGGTCGCTCGGAAAAAGCGTTTCCCGGAAACGCCGCAGTAGCTCCTCAACCAGGCACATTCCCAGTGCTGCCCCCGTAAAACCCTCCAGACAGACCATTGCTTCTGCATACCAGACGGCCAGTTGCAAATCCTTGCTGTGCTCGCGCAACCCTTCTTCACACAACTGCCGGATCTTGTCCCAATCGGCCACCTTGAGTTGGATAACCCATTTCCCCTGTGGCAGTACCGGGCTGTCGGTTCGTCTGGCTTCACGGATCGCATCGAACCGTTCCGAATGGATCGGGTCTTCCCCCTCCGGATGATTGCCTGGGATGGCCAGCAATAAGGTTTCCAGCGTTTCAATCAGGTTTGTGCTCATAGGACGTTTTCCAGTTCTTCAGATGTTATGTTGGTTTTTCTACGGGGCGGGCAAAGCCGATACGCATCTCCCCACCGTCGCATGTTTCTGCCACCAGCACCGGCTTTTGCAATTGCGCCGCACAGACCAGCGCCTCGGCCAGCATCAGCACGCTTCGCGCCTTGCCGATCTCGCCGAATTCCTTTTTCAACTCGCCAGCCTTGGCGGATGGGTTGACCTTCTCGTAACCGCTTCCCTCAAGTGCCAGAATGAACTCCACCAGAGAGGCTGCACTTCGACTGTTGTGCACCAACCAGCCAAGTTCCGACAATTCGGGTTCCGGCTGTGCGGGTTTCGGCTGTGCGCCTTGCTTATCTGCTTCGAAAGGCCAATCGCGCAGGCCCGCATCAATGTGAGCCTCGGAAATTGCTTCACGGGTTTTGCGTTCTTTTACGCTGTCACCATCCGAGTCCAGACTGATGAGCGTATGTGCTCGGTGCAGCGTGGCAATTGGAGACAAATTCCAAAGACCCTCCCTGTATGGAGGAGGTATCCGTCCCCATTGGGTTGGGTCAGTCTCACCGGGCTGATTCCGCTCCCAAAAGGGCGTCATGGAGTTCTCGCCTTCTTCGGGAGGAGGGGCAACACTTCCTGGGGCAAGCAATTCCGGACGGCCTATCAGTACGGCCACCACCGCATGCCCCGGCTCAATCGCTCCTGGAGACCTTGTGAGCATGGGATCGGCGAGGGGTGAATCCATGCCCAACAGAATCACGGCAGGACATGCAGGATCATGCTCGAACATGGTGATGAGACGATCCGGGATCACGCCCGCGCCTGTCAGGACTTTGCAATGGGGCTGTGAAGGAACATATTCGATGCCGCTTTCCTTTACTGCCTGTTGCCAGGCTTCTCCTGCCCAGTCCGACTGGTTGGGGTCATGGTCGACAAACACGACCGGAAGCCACGCAGTTGCTTCGCACTGCTTGAACGCAGCCTTGAATACGCGCTCAAGTGACGAGATCAACGCGGTATCGCGCCCGATTCCCCGGATAGTTTCCGGGGCCTGTTTGGTCAACTCGCACTGTTCCGTCCCGGCTTCAGCCCAACCCGGCATTCTGGCAAACTCGGCCCAGACCGCGCGGCACTCCACAAGGGCGTGGCGACGATCCAGTTTTTCCTGATGTGCGGCTTTGGCCTTTTCAAGTTCAGCCTTCTTTTCAGCCTCTCCAGCCGCAGTGGCACGCTCTTCGGCCCTCGTCACGCGCCAGTTCCAGGCTCGCTTGCCTGCCCACCACGTCGCCACAACCAAGGGCGGGGGCGCAACATGCACCAGCACGAGGGATGGCAGCGTTCCTTGCAACCACTCGACCGGCAGCACAAACCAGAGCAGGCCCCACCAAAGGGCGACAAGGACTGCAAAACCAATTATTGAACCGGCTGTTATGAGTTGATGTCGTTTTGACTCAGAAGGTTCGGCGCTTTGCATTTACATTTCCAGTCCTTAGTTGCCGGGTGAATAAAGCCATTTGATCCTTGGCCTGTTATGGCAAACGGTTTCTGTGTTCGTTTACCTGGTACACGTTCGTTGACAGCCGCAGGGTAGCGTCGAAAGAAACTGGGGGTTGGCGCGGATGCACCTGTAGCGTCGCATCCACTCGTAAATGCAGCATCCGTTCAAAGCTGATCGTTTCCTGTTTCGGGATGTTGAGCGTCACATTGACATCGGAGAGCCGGGACTCGAAGTTTTCGATGGCATATTGCACTTCTGCGCGCAGCCGCTCCTGGTCTACCGGGTCGAGCAAACTCAGGCTGGTAAGATCAGGGATGCCGTACCGGATCACGGATCGGGCTGCCAATGGGTATTGAGCCAGGTTTTCAGGCTCCATCACGCGGGTATTCAGTAAGGCTTCAAGGTCGCGCGCCAGTGCTGATTTGTAATCCTCCATACCAAATAACAGCACTGCGTCACGCTGCGGTTCTCCCGGAGCATCGTCCAGCAGACGATCCAGCACCGATGGCAGAATCAGCAATTGCGAATGCCGTGGCATGTCAACTGCCCAGGATGAGGTTCACCTGGCCGTCGAGCAGCCATCCGTAAGTGATAAACACGGCAGCGCCAACCAGAGCCAGCAGGCCAGCGTAAAACCAGAGCGGCATTTCATGGCGCACGAACTCCTGGAAGCGGTTCGGCAGTCGCCAGTTCGGGGCAAATTCGGCTTTTGGCCCCCGGATTCTCTGGATTTCCTGTCCCAGTCTCTCAGTCAGGGAATCACGCCGCTCCAACCCGGCGAATAGATACTTCCCCTGGAACCCCAGCAGCAGGCAGGTATGAAACACCTCCAACGCCTCGATGTTCCTGACCGGGTCGCCGCGCAGCTTTTCAAGCCGATCAAAAAATCCCTTGCCTGCGAGGTGGTCTCCAAAAATGCGCAGTTGCAGCGGCGTGCGAGCCCATTGGTCATGAAATGGAAAATCGCCGCTTAACGCAATTTCATCAAGAAGCGCGCAAAAGGCGTACTTGGCGTCCTCGACCAGATTCGCCGGTTTGCCGCAGTTTTCCGCCTGTTTTTGAAAGTTGTCAAAAAAACGGTCAATCTGCTGGTTGAATCCGGAAAGGGATGTTGGCGCGTAATCGTCGCGCAGCATAAAGAGCAGATAAATGCCGTCTTCGAGCAGGTCGCGCAGGGTCGGCGCGGCAAAGACCTGGGCGGAAGACATAACGGGAGGAGTGGCAGTATCCATTGTCATGACCATCATGAAAGAGCCTTTTAATTAGCGGTAAGAAACAATCAATTCCAGCTTGAGGCGGGAGAGCGACTCCGGTACATAGATGCAGATGGAGCGAGCCTTTTTCATGTCGTCGTAAATGTCGCCATGAGGCTCGAAAGCAAAGTAATGATTGCCCACTCGCATTGGCAGATAGGCAGGGGGCTGCTGTGTATACATCAAATTCACACCAGGCATCCCGGAATGGAGGATTTTTTCCACACTTTCGGGACTGCCAACTTTGAACTGTGACGGCACCTCTCCGAGAACCTGCGAGAAATCCATTTCTCCCTGTATTGACAGGAAGTAATCGACATTTTCGATCAGACTATCGCTCTCCAGATGGCCAACGTAGAACGAAGGTTTCGGAGTAACGAGCGGAATGATCACGTAGCGCGAAGAAATAACGGTATCAATCAGTTCGCGGATCATTTTGTCGATCCTGGGGAAGGTATCGAATAGCTGTTCGTGGTCATATTTCGGCAGGTCGATCAGCCCGTAAGTGTTGGAAAAGGTCATTAACTGGCCGCATAAAGTGGCTAGTGCTCGATATAACTCCTCGGGATGCAGCGGCTCCGTACTGGCCAGATGGTTCAAAATTGCAAAGTGGGCGTTGACTGTGTGGAGCATCCAAAACGATGCGATATCCGCTGTTGCATAGTCCGCGACATTTTTGGATCGTTGCCGGTGCGTGCTCGACAACGCACTGCTTTTGACCATCAAGATGTCAAGCAGGCGCTGGATCATGTTCAGAAGTTGTTCAGAACCGCTCACAGCCACCAGCGGCGGGATGTACGCTTCATCCTCCTGCCACTTGCCGGTTGCGCCTTTCACCAGGCGGGCGATGGGCACGGAATCAAAACCGTCCCGGTTCTCCTCGCGCATCATCAGCCGCACATCGAGATTCAGGAAGTTGAGTTCTTCTTCAAGCGCATCGGTGTAGAGATCCACAAACGCTTTTTGCGCACTCCGAAAGCGCGCAGGGCGTGCCGTATCCTCTTCTTCGTCAACCTTGGCGCTATTGCCGCCGTAGGGATTGAGATTGGGCAGGCAGGCGTACAGGACGGTTTCCGTCCCGACCTGCGGCAGATCGGCCAGCGAACGGGATCGAGGCAGCGGCTCGCAAGCAGGCGCAACATACCGGATGCCATCACGAAAAGTCACATCGAGCCTAGTGGCCCTAACCAGCCCTTCCTTGAGCACATCGCTATCGAGTTCAAGCCTGCCTAACCCCCAAGGGTATCGCTGGAGGGTTCTAAGCACTCCGTTAGCGGCATGATCTATCCGAAGATCCATTTGCTGGAGGCATTGCGGGAAAAGGTGCATTCCCTCTCCCCATAAAAGGCGCTGAGAGTCAGACATTGTTTAGTCCAGAAAAAATAAGGGTTATCTTCTTGGGCGATTTGAGTGAACAAACCCGGCGCATTCCGGGGTGGTGTTCAATCTTTGTCCCTGCGCGGGCAGGAACTGAGGTGTAATAGGGGTGATAAAGCATTCCTTTGCGGCAAATATCAACCCTTCTTTCCGGACAGCCTGAGCATCGAAGAGAAAGCGCCAATAATGCGTGTCAGGTTTGCGGAAAAAACCGATCACGGCAACGTACCTGGTTTCAGGCAGTAGCTTGTCCGTTAATTCCTGAGTTGCTCCGGGCATGAGCACGAGTTCATGAGCGGTCACGAGTTCCTTTGGGAAAAGTTCGGCATCACCCTTGCTTGCCGCAGCATCGAAGGTAAGGCGTGCAAACTCATGCTTGTCCCGCAACTGGATGACGCGCACAACAACTGTAAGGGGCTGACCGTTGACATCGAGGTTGACGTTGGAACCCGCTACGCCCTTGACCACCGTATCTTCCGGGAGGCGAAAAATTGTGGAAGATGGGTCTTCTGATCGGGGTGTTTGCGGGTTGAGCGCTTGTGCGAGGGCTTGCTCGGCTTTTTTGGAGGAGCTTGTACAGGCTGATAACAATACAGTCATTGCTATTGCTATCAATAGCAGAGGTTTGGATTTTGAAATGAAACGGGGAAGGGATTGCATGGATGTGAACTCCAATACGGCAAACTCGGGGATTCGTATTTATACGACAGACACGCTCATTGTGAGGCAATCAAATGGAGTGAATCGAATATTTTGAAAAAGGAGACAGTCTCAATGGCTCGGAGACACGTATCATTATTTCAGATCTTCAATGATCTGTTTATCGCATTCATAGCCTTTTTCCGCCGCTTTTTGACACCACTTCAAGGCCAACTCCCTACTTCTTGTATCACTCTTATTTATTACGTACAACTCAGCGTATATAGCACCTAATTGTAACTGAGCCTCTCCATAGCCCTGTTCAGCAGATTTTGTAAGCCATTTTATTGCTTGTGAAATATCTTGTTCAAGCACTTTGACCTTAAAAGACTGTCTATCTTTAAGATATCTACTGTCGACGAAATATAACGACCCCAGGACAAATTGAGCCTGTATATGCCCCAGTTCCGCAGCCCGACTATACCATTTTACAGCCTCCTTATAGTCTTCTTTATCAGAACACTCATATCCCAAAAAGAACATCTGCCCTAGCTCCCATTGAGCTTCCGTATTTTCCTTTTCAGCAGCCATTCGATACAATTTCATCCCTTCTTGCTTCTTATCTCTTCTGCAATATATAAAACCAAGTTTTCTTTGAGCTTCTGTATAACCTTGCTTGACCGGCTTCTGATACCATTTCTCGGCTTGTTTAATATCATCAGGATTGTTTCTCGCTACATTTCCTTCTTCTAAAGCAAAATTAAAATACATGTCACCAAGTCCTTTTTGAGCTTTGATATCTCCATGCCGTGCCATATCTAGAACTAATTTCAAAATTTCTTGAAAGGACTTCTGAGCCTCTTGCGTGTAATGTAACATGCTGATCCATTTTAAAGCCTCAACGTAATCCTGCTTCACTCCACGCCCGTTGTAATAAATGTCTGTGAGCCTCATTACGGCTTCCACAATATATGAATAAATTATCGCTGCATCCGCACCATCATCACCCAAGATTGTTTGTTGCTTCATTCCTTCAATGTACAATTTTCTCGCTTTCTCAAAATTTTTCTCAACATGCAGACCTTCGTAATAAATTTTTCCCAGTAAGATTTTTGTTTCCCAATGATTACTTTCAACTGCTTTATTTATCCACTTCAGGATTTCTCTTTCATTTCCTTCAGTACCCCGTCCTGTTACGAAAAGCAGAGCAAGACGGTATTGGGACTCTGCATGGCCCAATTCTGCCGCTTTAATATACCATTTAACTGCTTCTTTGTAATTTAAATTAACATCTTTAGTATTTTCACCCTCAAAACCATACCATTTGATACCACTAAAAATTTCTCCAAGGCCAAAAATTGCCTCAACGTTATTTTGGTCAGCTCTTTGTTTTAATGCTTCAATAGAAAAATTTTGCTCATGCGCTATTGATACGGATACAGGCGCTATTACAAATTGAATGATGAGGATATGAAGTATCAGCCTCAAGGTTTTCATTATTTTCCCCTCTCTCATTCTATTGGATCAATGACCGGACAACCCAACGGAGGCGCAAAAAACAGCTCCGCCGGATTGATTCGCCCTGGAAAACCAAGTGAAGTGCCAGTCCAACTCCGTAGTTCAAAATGCAAGTGTTGTTCAAAACATTTCATATCATACGCATTGCCTGTTACTCCTGTTTCGCCGATTTTTTGCCCTTTCCTTACACGTATTGGTGGATTTATCGCCACTCCTTCTCCCGCTGTTTCAGTTGTAGATACAGCAATTTTCTGTAAAGAAATAGTTGAGTCTAAATAGTCAACAATAGAGAATAATTTCAAATGTGCATAGAACGCGTAGACCGTATCATGTCGAGGCAGATTAACCATTTCCGGATCTAGCTCGATGAGTAGCTGAAGTCCCATGCCAGTATCTTGATTAGGTCTCATCCAATACCTCACAGCTCTCCCGTTTGCAATGGCATAACAGGCTGTCCCTTCTTCTGCATATAAATCCCAACCTTGGTGTGCTCTAGCAGTTCCATTTTGAGCCGTTCTGACTCTACCATAAGTATTGTTGTGAGGATTTTGATTATGCCTTGGGATCAGGTTTGAAACCAACGGCCAACGGACGTTAGGATGCCAGAGTTTTCCAAAATTCTCTATCACTGCAAGCGGGTGTGCATGATCTGCCACATGAGTTCGTGGAAAACCGGGGCGCTTTAATCGCCAGTTCCATTTCGGGCCGTTATTGGGGTCAACATAAATTTCAGTCGTGTTTTGCGAAGGCAGTGCTGAATGAATATCATCCCAAAAAGCATGCCTTCTTATCCGTTCCTTTTCTAGTTGCCATATTGCTGCGTAATCAAAATGACTGACGCCTCTATCTTGAAAAAACGGATCCAGCGCATTCCATCTCGCCATATCCAGCTTCCATTCACTATCGTGCTGGACGACCAATCTCGACAATACACGTGCCAGATGGGGGTTTTTCCATGCGTCGTGGAGTTCCTGTATCTGTAGTTTTCCGTCACCGTTCAGGTCTATCGTCCTGAACAGCGATTCCATCATGGGCGTGGACGGTTTGTAGCTTATATCTTGCCGCATAATTTGATGCTCAGCAGGTTGTGTACGATCATCTATTATTTCGAACCCCGGCCATTCCCACCGCGAACATACCCTGAGTACCATGCCGTCCTCGCGTACCCACCCCCATTGAGGTTGAAGCTGCTGGTTGTTTCCGTCACGATACTCCGTGCGTACATACCACCAACGGTTGCCACTCTCATCCAACACTGACTGGAGCCTATTCGTGTCACTTGAACCAATATTTGTCTGAACGACACTGTCTACAGCGTTCGGCTGCATCCTGTATTGTTCACTAGCCTGAATAGGGAAATCCTTCCAGGCATCAACCCCACCAGGCCGTACCCGTCGGGTCTCTTCATCGTACATCCTTGCATAATCGCTCTTACGCACCCAGACAGCATTTCCTGTGGCAAGAAACTTACCTTCAGCATTGTGCCTGCCTGGCTGAAGTTTGATCCAGACCCCTTCTGTTTGGCCTCCTGTGTTGGTTTGAGTGTTCGTCTGAAGTACGGTATCTTGATCCAAGGTCAGGATATGGCTTGAGGGCGTCACTCTGTAAGGTACGGCATCCCGAGCAATCACGAGAGAGTATGCGGTTTTCTGATACTCCCTCGCGCTTGGATCGGAACGGCATGTCGCAATGAAGTTTCTCAGTTCATCTCCCCTTGCGAAGAGTTCCACGTGAACCTGAAGGGCAGAGTTGATGTGGCAGAGTACGTCTTCAAAGGTCTCATAGAACCCCATGTGTCCAATTAGGTCGCCTGCCGCGATGGGAACTGGGGGGGACGGTACAAAAAGTCTTGAGGCGGGTTCGGCGTTTGGCTCGGGTACTAGTACGTTAGGTATGTCGGGCAGCACATCAAGCACTTCGTCATAAACCCAGAGGGTTGAGGCAGTGGGTCGAGTAGTGCCCGTGTATGCCCAATTCTCTTCGTTTCCAAGGATTGCCTGCACCTTGCGCAATTTTCCCGATCCTTCCTGAAGCACGAGTTCAGTCCCCTGGGGTATCCATGCAACTGTTGTTTTACCTTGACTGGAATTTTGATTGGAATTGACGAGGTTATGGCCTAGATCACCTGTGACGCCACTTGGTACCACCCAAGTCGGCCCGTTCTGAACTACGCTCGAACCAGCGCGAGGTCGTGGAGTCTGGCATTTTTTGCCTACCTTGCGCCTGTTGCCCCCCCAAAATTCCGGACAGGATAAGGGTGATCCTTCGCCTTCTGCATCAACATATGCCTTCAGGTGCAGGAGGTTCATGTAGAGGCTATAGAAGACAAGTGAGGGACGGGGGTCAGGAACACCATCCTGGTTTGAGTGAAAATTGGGAACCATGCCAGTGTCGTTCTGGTTGCTCGCCGTTATCACCCCAACTGGCACAACAGGCAACCGCAGTCGATGGCGCACCAGCACAAAGTTGGTGGAGTAACGGCCCTTCTTATCGATGTCAGGGGACGTAGGATTATTCTTGTGCCTATAGTCGGATGTATTCGGCAACCAAGCATAGCGAAAGGCAATCACTTCTCCGTCCGCGATGCAACGCACACCGTCTTCCTGATGAATTTCCCTTCCGGTTCCTTCGTCGAAATGTATCCCTCCGTGCCATTGCCCGCTCAATCCAAGCGGGTAGAAACCATCCCTTGCGCATTTTCCCCAGGCACGCAAGCATTCACTCATATTCAGAAATTCTGAACCTCCCGCTTTAGGGAAAGGGGAAACAAACCGTAGGAGTGGAAAGGGCGCATCAAGTCTGGGTTGTGCCATTATTAATCTCGAATGAAAATAGTTCCTGTTGGATGATGGGGGTGTTCTGGAAAGGAGGACAGTTCAGATCGTATAAATTGAGGTGCTAAGGCGTAAACCACATCACTTTGTCACAAGGGATACTGCTAGAGTTCGCAATAGCACCTCAATTTATACGGACTGTGAAAAATCACTGTCCCCAATTTCTGTCCGAATGTTTCTCGATTAACCTGTTCATTTGCATATCGCAATCAGTGCACACAATTCTCAAGTTCGATTTTGCCCATACGAGCGACATACATTGAGGACAGAGATAGCAACCTTGGGACTGTTTAATATTAGCCGGTCTTCGTAGCTTGAATTTCTTTGCCCTTTGTCGAACCACCAATTCCTTTATGCCAAAAAAAGAGGCTAAATCTTTGAGAGAACATGTCCGAAAGTTTTTTATTAAAATTGGGTCTTAGGAAGCAAACCAAGCTACAAAGGTTGCTCACGCAACAACTTTAACAGTACCAAGTAAAGGTTGCCATGGCGATGGTTAAATCGAAACTCGCACTCTTTGAGGTGAAGC
>Ga0123357_10000844_pt1 | contig 31151 bp, 43 predicted proteins | sample TergutEmb28metaG_FD_89873 | JGI IMG/M metagenome (GOLD analysis project Ga0123357, IMG submission 89873) | Embiratermes neotenicus P4 segment gut microbial communities from Petit-Saut dam, French Guiana - Emb289 P4 | ecosystem: Host-associated > Arthropoda: Insects > Digestive system > Gut ...
AGTATAAATCTAAATACCAACAAATATTCAAGCTGTATTCATAATAAAACACACTTCGACCTCTTCTTATACTATACGTGTTATTCTATCAAAAAAACCTAATCCAGCAGTAGCTACGTATACATCATTAGGGTCCAGATAACCTCCAAAAGAAACCCCTTGAAAAGTTAAACCTGATAGCATTACATACTCCATTCCTGACACAGTACGATAATAAAAACTCCAAATTACACCATTATTAGCAGGAATAGCTAAATTCCTAAGAACACCCGAACAGGGATTAGTCGTAATACCTCCACTAAGGTTTATACGTATAAACTCAGGTAAAGAATTAATATCATATGGAGTACTTTGACTGGAAATAACTTGAAAAGTAGCAATAATTGAATTGCCTGCTGAAGCACCTAAATCTAATCCTCCAAAAGAGTATGTACTTCCCACTTTATATTCAATAAGATAGGAAGGGTTTAAAACCAAAGTATGCTGATACATTGGTAAAAAAACACCTTCAGATGGGATAGTAGCTATATCATTCAAACCAAGAGTACCCCAAGCTGCCTCCATAGCTGCTTTATCTACAAATGAATGAACAGTTAAACCACCATAACCACTCCCAGAACCCCCACTGAAGCTATCCCCACCAATGAGGTCATAATCATCAAGATTACTTCCTGTCTTTATATAGGCCTCAACTTTATTGCCCACTTACCCCTCCATAAATATACAAATATAAACTCAGTGACTCACTGGATCGTTCCAACCACCTGCTGCTGTATTAGCCCAGTCATTCGTTGTAGGAGCATCTAAAGATTGAACCATTGAACATTGATAAAAACCCAGACTACCTGTAACACCCATAATCGCAGTCCCATCTATTGAACTAGAAGCAACTCGACAACCAAATCCAGTTCGGCAATGTATAAAACAATAGCCAGAATCAATACCTAAAACATACCCCACACATGAAAACATACAACTACATGAATCAAATGCATAAGCAACAGAAGCTGCAACTCCAACACCTGTACCATTACTTGTATTAGATGCATCTCCCCTACAGTTATGTAATTCATAGCAATTTGAAAAAGCTACAACTGGATACGACACAGCAGCAATACTAATATTTGCAACACAATTACTTAAATACTTACACCATGAAAAAAATCCACCGGCTTTAGTATAATAAGGTGACATTACAGGTGTACGAAAATTACACACACAATTGTTCAGATAATTACAATAACTAAAACCATAGCTTGATGTTGTTGGAAGGGAATTAAAATATTGCGAGGCAGAACAATTATTTAGATAATAACAATATATAAAGTAATACCCATAGCAATTACTTAAACTATAACAACCAGAAAACCTATCACTTTGACAAGAATTTAAAAAGTAACACCCACTAAATGATGTAATTGCAGAACTAGTAGTAAATGCTGAACAACCAATAAGATTTAAACAACTATTAAAAGAAACACCAGCTAAAGTTGTTTGGGTAGTTACCACTGTACAATTATATATATTGCAACATTTACTGATACTTAAACCACCCCCTGAAGAGCCCCCAGTAAAATTACATACTATATTAAGATCTTTTAATAAAGTAACAGTATCATTTGGCACCCAGAATGAATTACCTGGAATAATGGATGCCCCTAAAAATCCAGTTATGTTACTTGTTCCACTCAAAGTAAGGTTTAATATAATTTTATTCCCTGCTTCACCTACTACTTTCTGAGTATTATCTTGATCTATCTTAAATACACTAACTGTTCCAGTTAAAGACTTATCCAATGTCCATGTACCTTTTTTAATTAAAACGCTTGTATAATCATTCCCAGCTACATTGTCAGCCCAGTCAGCCAATTTTTGATCACTATCAACTACATAAGTGTACTCATAATAACCGGAGGTTCCCTCCACCATAGGAACCGTAGCGACATCATTAAAAGCCAGCGATGACCAAGCACTCTGCATAGCCGCACGATTCGCGAAAGAATGAATACTTAAACCACCACCTCCGGCTCCCGCAAGCCCTGTTGCTCCAGTAGCACCTGTAGGACCCTGAGGACCAGTAGCTCCAGTATCCCCTTTATCACCCTTAGCACCTGTATCACCCTTGAGACCAGTTGAACCAACAGCCCCCGTATCACCCTTAACACCTTGAGGACCAGCAACTGTGCTAGAGGCTCCTGTAGGACCTTGAGGGCCTGTAGGTCCAGTAGCACCAGTAGGCCCTACCAAACCTCCGGAACCAGTAGCTCCAGTAGGCCCCACAGAACCCTGAGGACCAATGGATCCAGTAGGTCCCGTATCCCCCTTAACACCTTGATCACCCTTAGGACCTTGAATACCAGTAGGGCCAACAGCACCTTGTATACCTTGCAGACCCTGTGGCCCTTGAAACTCAGTACCATTCCCCCATGAGAAACCATCCCAAATATACAAAAGCCCAGTATCCTGAACCAAGTAACTATCACCAAGTACTTTTGATGGAATACTATTCAAAGCAGAATAAGTAGCAACCGACCCTTTTATAGCAATACCAGAACCTGCATCACCCTTAGTACCTTGGGGGCCTGTTGGACCAGTAGGGCCAGTAGCACCTGTGGGTCCAATGGGTCCTGTACCTCCAGTATTCCCCGTAGCACCTGCAATAGTCTGTAAATAAGAAACAGAATTATTTGTGCTAGCCGTTGTTACTCTATAAACATTCCCATTAGCTCCAATAATCAAATCCCCGACCTGAATTGACCTGCCGGATGGAACCGTTATAGTACTTGTGGGAATACTTATAGTGCCAGAAGTAGCATAAGAACCTGAGGACCGCCAAAAGGATAAACCAGTAGCTCCTGTTGCTCCAGCAGAACCAGAGGAACCAGTAGCTCCTATTAAACCTTGCGGACCAGTATCTCCCTTTAAACCCTGAGAACCAGTAGCTCCAGTATCTCCCTTAGGGCCTAAAGAACCTTGAGATCCAGTATCCCCTTTAGGGCCAGTATCTCCCTTAACACCCTGAGGGCCAGTATCTCCCCTTAAACCTTGAGGGCCAGTTGTACCAGCAACACCAGTAGCACCTATAGGTCCAACATCACCTTTTAAACCAGTAACCCCTGCAGGGCCAGTATCTCCTTTCTGCCCGATGTCGCCTTTTAAACCCTGAGGGCCTGTAGCTCCAATATCACCTTTAGAACCTTGAGGGCCTGTAGGTCCAATAGAACCCACAGAACCAGTATCACCTTTTAAACCAGTATCTCCCCTAGTGCCAGAATCCCCCTTAGAACCCTGAGTACCAGTATCCCCTTTAGGGCCAGTATCTCCCTTTGGCCCCTGAGTACCAGTATCTCCCTTCAACCCCTGGAGACCTGTATCCCCTTTAACACCAGTGTCTCCCTTAGAGCCTGTATTTCCAATAGGACCAAGATCACCCTTGGGGCCAGTAGAACCAACTGGGCCAGTATCTCCCTTAGCACCTTGGGGGCCAACACCTCCAGAAGAACCTGCATCACCCTTCATACCTTGTGGACCAGTAGGACCGGTGGGTCCAATAGACCCCATATCACCTTTCGGGCCAGTTAAACCAACATCTCCCTTCATACCTTGGGGGCCAGTTGTACCACTAGGCCCGATATTTCCAGTATCACCCTTTGGCCCCTGGATACCCTGAATACCAGTAGCTCCAGTATCTCCCTTCGGTCCAGTATCCCCTTTTGGGCCTATACCCCCTGCTAAACCCATAGGCCCCGTCGGACCCACAGGCCCCGGACACAGAATATTCCACTGAGTACCATCGTAAATATAAGCACACTGAGATTCAGTATTATAATAAGCCCAGTTAAGATCAGGATTTAATGGAGAAGAACCCAACTCCCCCTGCCATTCTATAGGAATATCACCAGAACCTAACAAATTCCATTGAGTACCATCGTAAATATATGCCTTATGAGAATCCCGATTTATATAGATCCAATGTTCATAAGTTTCAGGACTAACTATATTATTTACAGCCACACCATTATATAAAACAAGAAAAAATACTTAGATATCACCACTCCCCATACCCAACCCCATACCACTGCCCAGTGGGAACATTAGCTGCCTGCCAATTAATACCATCACTTGAGTACGCTACTGAGTCAACACCCACTGCTACAAACATACCATTACCATATGCAACGCCAGCATACTGTGAAGACCTTGGAAGATTCCCAACAACCCAATTCACCCCATCAAGTGATGACACAGCCTGACTCCCCCCATAAGGTACAGCTACAAACCTACCAGCCCCAAAACAAGAACCATGCCAAGGCAAAGAAACCGGGAGAGTAGCTATATTCCATGTAACACAATCATCGGAGTAAGCCACTAAAGTTGACCCATTGTTAATATCACCCAAATCAATAAGTACATACCGCCCATTACCGTAACTCATACTATGCCATAAGGCATTTGGAATAGATAAAGATTCCCAGTTAACAAAATCTGAAGATCGAAGTAACTTATCTCCACCCTGACTAGCCAGCACAAACATCCCATCAACATATACAATACTACGCCATGTCATTGTTGTAGGAAGTGTAGCAATATTCCAAGAAGTACCATTCATGGTATATAAAGCAATATTTGACGGTTGATTATCTGCCATAAGAAACTTCCCATCTCCACCACGAACACAAAACCAATAGGAATTAACAGGGAGCTGGAACACCTGAGAATTAAAATCTGAAGAAAGACGAACAAGAGTATCACTGACATAATAAGAAATATAAAAACTACCACTACCAACATGGCATATAGTAGGATAATTACAAGGTGCAGGAACTGTATGACTCGACCAATTAACACCATCCTCAGAGATAAGAACCTGATTGCTACTTATCCCAGCAACAACAAACCTATGATTGGCAAAAACCACCTGATCCACTCCATCCGTCTTCATCAAAAAAGAAGGAATTACCGAAGGGCTTCTATTTACATCTAAAAACTTACTTTGAAACTCAGGGACAGAACCAGTTTTAATAAAAGTATTTACAAGCTGTTTCATTTACACCTTCAAACACACCATAACTTTATATAAAACCATAGAAGTCTTATCAAAAAATTACTTTATTTACATGACCACACCTAACCTGCGGATGATAATAAATCTTAAAACCACACTTTGTAGCCACATCACAGAAATAATTGTCCTCACTCAAAACATCCCCACTCTCATATTCCACATACTTAAACCACGGCCCACAACCTAAAGTCGTAAACACAGAGGTTTTTATTAAAGCACAACCTAAACCGCCGCCCTTTATCTCGACAGGTGCATCACCTTGAATATCTTTAACATTAATATTATTAGTATCTACAAAATCAGAATGACCCAAAGCAAACAATTCTGTCTGTCCAGTGGTAGAACGCTTCCTTGGATACCATCCCAACACAATATCTTTATCAATAGAAAGAAGCATAGTTAATGCATCTCTAGGAAGAACAATATCAGAATCTACCATAAGCAAATAATCAAACCCAAATTGCAATGCCTCCCTCACAATAAGATTACGTGCCCGTGCAACATCATACCCACGGATAAAATCAAACATAACATTACAACCATCAGGTTTCTTAAGGCCATAAATTGACTTGAAAGTATCAGGCTCAATCGAATCAAATGTAGGAACCACAATGAGAACACTGCTCATAGGAACCTCTTAATAAAGAACAGTACCATCAAAATAACCACCCAAAGAACTAAACATATTCCTGCACGTAGCATAAGCAGGTTCAACTCCAGAACCAAAAATACTTGTTAAATTAAGTACCACCACATTATCAATACACATATCTTTTGAGTTATTTCCATTCGCCGTAGTAAAATTAAACCGTAAAGTTAATGATGTAGTATTAGCCTGCCATATGCCATCACATAAAGTCCACACACCTGTTCCATTTAACCCAGTATTGTTAAATGTACCTGAACTTGCAATGGCAGTTAAAGCTGTAGCATTATTATTACCAATCACAATGGCAGTAGTACCTTTGGTTGCATTTCTATAATAAAACCTAATGTAATACTTATTACCACTTACAACAGTTAAGGCTGGATTTATGGTTATAGTTGCCAAAGCCCCATTAAAACTTGTTGTGCTACTTTGTAAGCAATAAGCATTTGGAGTATAAGTAATGTTACTATTTGCTGCAGGTAGTGCAACCCTTGTGAAAGAACCATTACCAGAAGTTATAGAAATTGTCCACCCACTAGTATCAGTTTCAAAAGAACCATTCGGGATCATATTTACAAGAGAAACCGCAGCAGCTTGATACAGTAACTTACCACCCTTCCATGCCTTGCGTATCTTACTTCCCTTAATAAAAGCCTTACCCCATAACTTGCCCGCAGTATAAGTAACCACAATTATACCACGTAATAAATATTATTAGGATTTGATGTACTCAGAGAAATAGCCTCAGAATCACTATTAGCTTGAATAGCCACAACACTTGTACCAGCAGGTCCAGCCACTGTACTTGCTTGCCCCGTTGCTCCAGCAGGGCCCTGAGGACCAGTAGGGCCCTGAGGACCAGTAGGGCCCTGAGGACCAGTAGGGCCCTGAGGACCAGTTGGCCCTGTCGGACCAGTAGCCCCCGGAGAACCAGACCCCGCGCCAGCATCACCACTACTTATAGTATCATAATCAGTCTGCAAATTTCCAGTTTTTACAATTGCCTCAACTATCATATCTTACACCTTTGGATAAACTATAATCGCGCCAATAGGAATATTACTCCAATCATTCATAGCTAACTGCTGAGAAGAATACTTATACACAACAGGACCATCCAAACCCGCTGGATAAACAGCCATTGAACCTATTGAAAGACTTTCCCAATCAGACAACATACCAGCTTTATTTGTATAAATAGAAACAGGAAGTACACCTGGAGAACCAGTAGCTCCGGTTGGCCCAGTATCACCTTTTAAACCTTGAGGACCTGTAGCTCCTGTTGGCCCAGTGGGACCTGTAGGACCAGGTAAACCAACGCCACCCCCGGAACCACCTCCTCCCGCATAATCTGAAGGAATTGTTACAATGGCATTAATACCAAGTCCAGACCAGGCCGCTTCCATTGATGCCTTATCCGCAAACGAATGTACAAGCTGACCAACCTCACCTGTCGGACCCGTTGCTCCTGTAAGACCAGTTAAACCTTGAGGACCAACACTCCCGGTATCACCCTTCGGCCCCGAAGCACCAGTATCCCCTTTAACACCAGAAGGACCCGTAGGACCAATCGCCCCAGTATCACCCTTAATACCAGCAGTACCCTGAGGACCAGTGGCCCCTGTATCCCCTTTATCTCCAGTATCACCTTTAATACCTTGAGGACCGATAGCACCCGCAGGACCAGTAGCCCCCACATCACCTTTAGCACCATCTGAGCCAGTATCACCCTTAGGGCCTTGGATACCAGCAACACCTGTGGGACCAGTTGCGCCAACATCCCCCTTAACACCAGACAAACCAACAGGGCCTGTATCCCCCTTAACTCCATCCGCCCCTGTGTCCCCCTTAGGCCCACTTACGCCAATATCACCTTTTACACCTTGAGGACCAGTATCACCTTTAGGGCCAGTATCCCCCTTCAAGCCATCAGAACCGGTATCCCCCTTAGGCCCTTGAACACCAACATCACCAGTAGGGCCAGTTTCTCCTGTAGGCCCTGTTGGACCAATAAGACCTGCAAGTTTTGTTACTACACCATCACGAACTGAATAAATCCCCATTAGTAATGTCCCCTTTACTTGATTTACTCAGCATCATCATTCACATAATAAATTCCATCAGCAGGAGTAACTAAACCTAAGAACTCAGCCTTAGTACCTTCCCATGTTGTATACTTTACCCCATTCGATGCAACGGAAAGATTATAATCAGACTCCCCGGCAACCTTAACTGACACAACCTTGCTTCCTTCAACCCCATCAGTAATAACAATACCATTACCTGCCACTATAGGCTTTATCAAACTCGTTAAATCAGAGAAAGAGTATTCCGTTGAACCATCAGCAAGATCAAAACCTAAAACTAAATAAGGGCCAATATTAGGGGATACAGGTAAACCAGTAACATCATTTGGAAGAATAGGACTCCAAACAGATCCTGTCCACTCATGAGTTGATGCATGAGAAATTTGAGAATCCAAACTAAGTGGTACCTCACTTATTACACTAGGGCTACCATCAGTACCATTCTTACCGAAAAGCAATAACTTCCCCTCAGACTTACTATATTCCAGACTAAGATGAGCTAAAATACCATCATTATCATCCCACTCAAGAATCATGTCATCAGCATTAATATGACTCTTAGTAGTTAACCTCTCAATGCCAGCAGAAACAGTTTCACTAATATTAGACGTTTGCTTAATATTAGAACCATACAGAGTAATATTCTTACCGGCATCAGGAGACAGACTATTAACCGTATCAACTTTACCAGCTTCATCAACCTGTCCCTGCAAATCAACCAACACAGCTTCAACAGTGTCGTTATCACTACTGCTAATAACAATATCACCAGCATATAATGTAACTTCCTTACCATTACCTGCACCAGTCTTTCCATTTATCTTCTGGATTTTACTTATATCCGCAAACAACCTCTTTTGACCATTAACAATCCTATAAACCATATTTATCCCCTTCTATTCAACATATACTTACACAAAGTGTAAGATCAGTCCTCAGACACAAAATAAGTACCATTATTCTTTGAATCTGACTTAACACCATCAAACTGAGATGGAGAACCCACCCACGCACCTGGTGCTAAATCAGCATACTCATTTACTGACAAACCATTGTATGGTTGCGAAGAATCAAAAGTAGCAGGAACATCATCCCCACTAACACCAGCAGTAAAACTATTAAACTGGTCAAAAGGAACCGCTACTAATTGACCGCCTTTTATACCAAGTAAGGTATTATCTTCAAAAGCAGAAACATCAAGAAACCCATCCCCTGGAACCCCCGGAGGGCCTGTATTACCAATAGGCCCCGGAGCAGAAGAACCCCCTACAATTTCATTGATATTGGAAATAATACTATCCACATAATTCTTAATTGCAGCCGTCTCGGGATAATGCCCAGCCACTGGATTATCAGGAATTTCAGAATCTTTAAAAACAATTTTTTGGAATAATTCCTTGTCCCTAGCCAAAATATCTAACGCAGTTTGAATATCACCAGCAGATAAACCAGACTTACTGCTATCGTATAAAATATTGCAAGCATCCAGTAACTCTAACCAGCGAAAAAAATCATGGAGAGTTCCATTATACCCTAAAACCAACCATTGAGCATAACCAAAAGATGGAACCACATCCCTTAATCTCAGCATGCCTATTATATAAAACAAAAAGAAAAAAGCCGTCCTTTTCTGGGCGGCTTATAAAAGATAGAAAATATTACCAACTACCCAACGTTAACAAAATAGACAACTGACTAGCCAAGCCCCGAATAGCAACAAGCTCTTTTTCAGAGAAACCACCAATTGAAGAGACATCATAAGACACATACCCTATCATTTTTTTAGATCGATCATCAATGATTGGTACATACAATGACTTACTAGCAAACCGACTACCCTGTAAACTATAAATACTCCTAGAAAGAGAATCATCGGGGCTTTCCGCATTAACAGCAACAAAAGAATTAGACCTCAGCCGACTCAAAAATTGAGCATACAAAGACGTTAACTCATTCTTAACCGTATTAGCCGCTGCTTGCTTCCCCGGAACATATGACTCATAAGTACACGTCATATACATAAAGGGAACCAAAGCAATGTTCCGCACAGTATTAGAAAACTCAATCACCTGAATCCGTTCACCACCCAAAGAATACAAAGCCGTATTTAACAATTCCTGAATTGTAAGATCTGCTTGTTCCCTCTTTAAAACCCCTTTTAACTTCTCCCGTTTAGAAAAATACTTAGTCAGTGCCGCCAAAATAACATCAAAAAACTTCACAAAAATAGTAAGCGCCACAGTTGTAATAAGAACCAAAACACCATAACCAGATTCCAATGCACCCTTAACAACAGAGAATTCAAACAAGATGTACCCCCACTATATACGTTTTGAGATATAATGTCCTAATAAAAAGATGAAAATAGCAAAACCTATAACCAAAACACCATACACGCCAAAAATAAGAACATACAACTCAGGTCTCAATAAAACTGAATCTGAAGAAAAATCCAAACCGACACAAACCACAAAATTATCATGTATAGGAACTTTCTTAAAATAAACCCTGACAGGTCTTAGTATCGGATTTCCATGCTTATCGGGAAAATAATGATAATCAGTAAACTCACCAGAAGAAGATGTATTAACCTCCACACCAAAATAATCATTCTTCCATGGATCATACATACCTTGGGAAAAATCAAAATAATCTTCTTTTACCACCAAGGCACCAGAATTATCATAAACAGCCGCAAAAATATTCTTGCGTTGACTTACTTCCCCAAAATAGTTAAGTAAAAGTTCCGAATAATCCTTAAACCTCTCAGCAAACTGACTTTCAGATACCTCCGATACCCTATCACAAACAGTATCTACTTCAGCAACTAATGCATTATACCGTTCCTCCAAACGTCCTTGCTGAATATTATCAATTAGCCCATAAACAAAAAAAGAAAGTCCTACTGCAACACAACCAATGAGAACGGCAGAGATAAGAAAAACTAAAACCTTAAACCTATCATTAGACATATACGCTCCTTGAAAGTATATAAAACGAGGAAATGAAAACTACCAAAAATGGAGATTACTAAAAACAATAACCCGTAGAATTTATTTTAAATAAAACCCTTTATACACTCACTGCCAGATACAAACGACACCACCACTAAATATAAAGATTTTAAGTATATAAAATAGGCCTCATCAACGATGAGTGTAAGTATATAAAGGGATAATACACTACAAAGATTTCTTCAAACCGTCAAGACCAACTTTCCTTAATCTTTGTTTTTGCATGTTATTCAACTTACCATTATCAATAACAAATTTTTCCCATGCATCCTCACCGGCATTTAAAAGATTAATAAAAGAATCCAAATTAAACCCAGAAGGAACACCACACACAAAACGCTGCATACCATCAAACTCCAATGCTAAAACCCCTGATTTAAAACCATACCACAACCAAATACATGAAACTCTATAAAAGTCCCCCATCAACTGTATTCTAAGCCCAAACTCCTTGCCCCCTACTCCAGAAGGAAAGTCATCATTTAACCATACACTAGCATTCTTAACCACAGGAACATGTAAAAGCTTTGACAACTCATGAGGGATAAAAACTTTATCAACATCACCATGCACTCTATCTCGATAGTAAAAGTTCTCTTCCCCAAACTTCAGAGATCTTAACTCCCCAAGCTGTGCCATAGAAAAAACAGAGTTCTCTTTTATAGCAGAAAGAATTCGTATCTTACCTATGGCAATACTATGCCCAGCCCACCATTCATAAACTCCTTTGTCCACATCAACCTCCTACAAAACCAAATCATTCAACACTGATTCTTGTAAAACGCATTGAGCGGGGCTTTTATTATCTGCCCCCTCCCTCCATCTTTTCACCCGCGCATGTGCAAACGACCTAGACCTATTACTAACATCCTGCCCATCAATAGCAGCCACACGCCCCATCCACGACGGATTCAATACAACCTCACCATTCACCCCAGTTGTAGTAACAGCCCTGCGCACCTCATCAGTAAGCCCAGAAATACGTGCAATCTCATGCACCTGCCCAGACGGAAGAAGGTAAACCGAAAAAATAAGACTACCCACCAAACCCTCAAACTCTCCAGACCCGGGAACCGCCCCAGTAATGAACGCATCTAAATCAGATCCAACTGATTCAGACACAGAACGCTTCATTTTTATCCAACCCGCAGACATACCACCACGCGCCTCAACTGGATTATATACCCCACTTTGTACCTTAAGAATCAATCCCTCACCACCACGCCCAGTAACATCTTTGTAAAAATTAAACTTTGTATCATAAGTACCATGAACAACAGGAACCTCCTCAACCCACTTAAGCTGTGGCAAAGAAAGCCGATCAGCAGCCTCATAAAGCTTCATAATTACTTCATGTAGCAACTTCTTCCGCTCAACCAATGTCTCATTCATAACTGACTTGCCGTCATACATTATACAATCAAACGCCTCAAGCCGAAGCGGATACCCAGCCTCAGCTTGCATCCGATAAGAATCCAACTGATTCATACCCAGCATAGCCACAACTGCATTCAACATTGTATCTGTAACCACATGACCATTCACTGTAGGATTCAGTGATATTATTTCCCCATCAATAACAAAGGGAAACGGGAGAACATTCTCAGTAACACTTCTTTGCCACCCATACACTTGATCCATATAAGTACCAAACAGAAAATTAGTCACTGACCGATTCCGAGAAAAAAGCTCAAAACCAACACCCGGAAAATAGGATAGAATTATACGACAGCCATCCATTTTCTGTTCAGCCAGCACATCACTGCGTCCCACAAACTCCTGAAACAGCTTATCCGTCTTAAATGCCTTTTGAGATTGAGCCAGCATCGGACTAGCCAAGTTCGTATGAATAAATTCACACCCCGGCAGAAGCATACCCTGATCCCGCAACCCATCCAAGGACCACTTCTCAAGCGCCTTAGTATAATCCATGCTCATTATCTTTCCGTTTTTACCTGAACCAACTACGGACAGCCCACGGACTGCACATTCATTCTCAAGTTCTGCTAAAGTCATCTCTCCTCCCAACAGTCACAAACTGATGTACATGATACTTCGTCATGCTATGCAAGGAGGAAGGAATTGAACCCTCACCTGTACCTTACAAGGGTACTGCTCTTATCACCAAGAAGAATTTTATATCTCTGCTTGCAATCAGAGAATTTCCATCCCCTCAGTAACCAACAGGGCCGTTAACTTGCCCATTGCCAATAAGCTACTCCTCGATAAAAACCAGCACAATGGAGGAATCGAACCTCCGTAACCTGTTTACAAGGCAGGTGTACTACCACTATACTAATCGTGCATTAAATAAAATCAGTACCACCAGCACCACTCCTGATTTGCCCAGAACTCATTACTTGCATCCAGCGATAGTCTGGACGACACCTATGACAAAGTGTAACATGCTGCATAGCCCAATCTAGATCAGACTCCACATCTGCCTTATGCTTATGAGAACTGGTGAATATAAATCCCTCCCCACATTTCTCACATTCAATCAGCAAACGTTTGGTCATAGTCGTCCCTCCAATTCAAACTCAATATCCTCCTTATCTGTTGGTGATGGGACTTGAACCCATACGACTTTACAGTCAATGGATTTTAAGTCCATTGCGTCTACCAATTCCGCCACGCCAACAATCTTATGCAATCACATCCCCTCTCTGATCCCAGCCAACTTCAACCCCGTCATCAAGTCCTGCCTTATAACCACGCTCATATTCGGATTCCATACACAAATTGAGGAATTCCATTAACTCATTTTCAGTTAAGGATAAAATACCATGTTCAAACCTCTTCATGTTTAATTCTGTTAAACGATCCATATTACTCTCCTTACCAATCTCTTTTCTTTAAAGCTAGTATAAGTAGTACCCCGGTAGGATTGTGTTGCTGCTACCGTTATCGTAGCATTTTACAATCCATTTCAATCTATAGTATCTACTCATGCTAGCAACAAAACCCAAATAAAGATTATTTCTTATCTAGATAAACCATAGATAAAATCTGATCTTTCATGTCTTGGCAAAACTGCCTTGCCTCTGCTTCGTTGGCAGGACGCGTCTTCAAAGTAACCCATTCCCAAGGACATTTAGGATTAAATGAAGTTTCCACACTATCTTTTTTCTTCATCAGCCGTATACGAATACCTTTGACATGAGAACTCCAGTGTTCGTTGAAATCAATTGTCCCTATCAGTTGACCCCTATATTTAATATCAGTCGGTGGAGTACCCTCTCCAATCCCCATTAGACCAGTGGAAGAAGGATTTTTCTTAAAGGTAATCTTATAATTACTCGCCATAGTATGCTCCTTAAAACAACTCTTTCCGCAGGACCACTAGCCCCACCAATAAACCCACAACCAAAATACCAGTAACAATCCCATCCACATGGTACATATTACAAAACGATTCCAAACCCCTGGAAACCATAATCAAATGCTCTGTCATTTTATTCCCTAGCCTTACTATACGATCAAGCAATTAACTTGACTTGTTTTGGTGAACTAAAAAAGGAATGGGTACCATCCCCCTCAGCCTTGGAAAAATCAGCCTCAAACTGGAACTTATGTCCCCTCGGGTCAGCATCATCAAGAAGCTTCCACATCTTGCTCGGTGCAGTACCCCACACCGTAGCCAGATTCTCAAGCTCCATAAGCATCTTCAACTGAGAACCATACATTCCTTCTTGACACTTAATCTTCATAACAGTACCAACCACCACAGAATGACCAACTGGAGCCTCACCCTTCGGCGGCTTTACTTCTTCAGGAAGCCGACCAAGCTCTTCAGGAGAAGCATTATCCCAAACTTTGTAGATAATCTTTTGTAGAGTATCTAAATACCAACCTTCACCAAAGAAATACAGATACCGGTTTTCAACCCTAGAAACCTTATCAATCCAAGCCTTGCCCGCAAACCGATAACCATCTAAAAACTTACCAGAAGCTTCCATTTGCTGATAAATAACCTCTGGAACCGGAATCCTCTTGTTAACCGAAGGATTACTATCTATTAGACAATCAGAAACAGGAAGATACTGCCCGCCAGCATAGACACACTCCACACCATGAGCCGAATCCCACCACTTATACCCATCACAAGGAGCATGGAGACGGCCATCAATGGCTACCACAGGCTCCAACCCCTGATTTGCAGTAAGCGCCCGCTCATGCACCCTTTCCTGAAGAGCTGCGTACTTCTCCGCTCGCTCATCTTCCCGGCGCTTCAGTTCGTCCAAAATGTACTGGTAATTAAATTCAACCATTATTTCCTCCATTACATTCACACAACTAAAGCTACCTTAGCAGGAAAAAAGAGGAATACAACTGTGTATAAAATTATTTACTCGAGATAAAAAACATTAAATACTATTTTTATCTAAAATAGACCAGTACTCATCTAAAGTAATATGATGTTTATTTGCCAAAACAACACAAATATCATTTAATGCACTTGATATTCTTTCCAACGCAGCATTTATATTCATATCAACATCAACAGTTGGCGTAATACCTTTCTGTTTCAAAAAACCTTTAAAGCTACCAGCGAAAACTTCTGCCATAATATTAATAGGATCAGTTGAATGTTCATAAATATTATGCCTTAAAAATTGCAAGTCTGGAAACTTATGAGAACCTTTAAAAACATCTAACCTATGAGGAATAAAATTGTTGTATACTTCATTCTTCCATTTATTATAAGCTCTATTCTCATAACATAAACAAAGTAGTAACATATGATCAAGCAAAATAGATGTCTTAGAATTAAGCTTTATAGCATACTCTCTTTTAACTTCAGCCATTGAAAAAATATTCATGCCTTCCTCCACTACCATTAAAACACACCCAAAACCAGAAAACCAGTCTGTATAATATTTAGGATTTATTGCGAGTTGGAGTAGCTTTAGATGACAAACTAATTGTCTTTATTTTATCAAGAAAAGCCAAGCGCCTCTCCTCATGGACCATATAACGACCACAAGGCTTCGAATGACCTCTATACCCACTACAATACTTTATATCCTTCCAACCCATACCAATGCAAGGAACATCAGGAAAATAACGACAACCCATAATTAAATCTCAACCTCCGCGCCCAACAACTCAGGCCATTTATCCCCCTGCAAAAGTGGACGCAATTCTCCAAAAGAAGCCTCTACCTCCTCAATATCCAACTCCATCCCAACATAAGGCCGAGAACCATTATTATCCAAAACAAGTTGATGCCCATCAGAAGTTTCCACACGAGACTGAAACTTCCCAGAACGAACTATCCTAACCACTTTAAGTTTTGCCATAGTGCCTCACTTATCATAGGATGCAGTTTTATATACATTTACATCGAAACCAGCAATGCCAAAATAATCCTTAACCATAGAAATAGCCTCATCAGATAAATTCTTGCCAACAGACAAATCCACCTTACCACCAATTAAGCTAATTTTCCCACGATTGTAATTATATGAATCTGAAACATAATCATCATGCATACCATTTGGATCAATAGTTTTCCTTACTGTCATATCAGAATTATTAAACTCAACCTCACCCTCTGTTCTGATAACTTTTGTGCCATCATCAGACAACCAGAATAAACATACAAAAGAGGATGGAACCAATACCAGGCCACCAGAATACTTCAGCATTGTACTTCTAAAATGTTCTCTCATAGAAATACCCCATCAATATAAATTAAAACCTGCTAACTCATCTTCTGTTTTCTCCACCCATTCGTCAACCATAGCTTGTGATACATTTGCTGTGGTAGTTGCCGTCTTTTCCTCCTCCCGCTCTTCTTCCCCCGGAATCCACAAACCAGCCTCATTCTGATGCACCACAAAAGTCTCCCCATAGTTATTACCTATCTCCACATCAGCACTTAACTTAATAGGCCAATCCGGAGGCGTAACTGAAGACATAGTAGCCTTAAAATCCGGCAAAAACTCTGGAAGAACAGACTTATCATCAGCCCGGAAAACCAACTCATCATGAACCGTAATCAAAAAAGAAATGCCAGAACCATAATACTTACCCTTAGGCAAATACAACATCTTTTGAAACTTGCACATAAGAATACGCATAAGAATAGCAGCCAAACCCTGCACCTTCTGATTCACACACGTCCTATCCCCAAACCGATGCAGGGCTCGATTTGGTGTATGATAATATGAGTACACCCGCCGCTCAAACCCAAACAAATCAGTTATTGAACCAGTAGTCCTGCCCTCCATCATCACCTTGTCTTTCCACGCATACAACCGCGGTAAAGCAGACTTATACTTGATAAAAAATTCCCTTGCTTGTTCTATTGGCCAGCCCGTTTGATTGGCAATAACATACTCGGGATTTTCTGTCTCATACATAATGCCAAAATTAATACCCTTAATCATCTTCCGTTCATCACCCTTGATGTCCCTGCCAAAAACCATCCAACCAGTAGCCTTATGTAAATCAACACCAGCTTTAATAGCTTCCAACCATGTAGTCTCCCCTGACAACGCTACGGGAATCATAATCTCTTCTTGACTAAAATCGGCTTTAATTACTAGACCCCCCGGCTTCGCACAAAACGCCTTGCGAATATTCATCTCCGGAGAACCAGTCTCCACATAATACTGACCCCTGCCTTCAGGCCACTCAATCTCATACGTCTTAGGATCATAGTTTAACTCCCTATTTATCTTATGAGGTTTAGGGAGTGTCTGCATGGAAATACCCAAGTAATAATCATAAGACTTGCGATTAATATTATAACCACCCGCAGAAAGCCGGAGCGTAGCCACATTATGATCCTTAAAATAAAACCGAATAGGATTACCAGACTTCCCAGCCTGAAGCATCGGAGTAAGATAAGAACTTTGTAACTTAGCCAACTTTGAATGTCGTATCATTAACTGTGCTGGTTCACACCCCTTATTAGCCAAAGCCTGAAGAAGCTCCTCAGCAGTACTCATAATTTTAGAACCATCCTTGGCAGGTTTATTCCAAACACCTGTACTATAACCCAACCGAAGAAGCAAGTCAGATTTCTGGCGCGGAGAAGCTAGATTGATCGTTCCCCACGTCTCAAAAAACCTAGCTTTAACTTCCTCAATCAACTTAGCTACCTCAACAGCCAAACCCTCAACATAAGGCACATCAATAATCTGAGGTTGCTCCATGAAAGTAAACAAAGCATTCTTAAACTCAAGTGAAAGCTGAAGCATAAAAGAATAATGTTTCTTAAATATTTTATACAAAAGTATCCCCAACTCAAGAGTAGCATAGGCATCATACCCACCATAAACAATTAAAATTCGTGGGTCAATTGTTGTAATATCCTCCCAAACATCCTCCTCCATGCCCCAATTTGGCAAACCTAAAAAGTCCTGTGCCGCCTGTTTCAAACCCAGCCCCGACTTTACGTTTGAATCCATCAACCATAATAGCATCAAACCATCATAACACGTTAAAAACTGCTCTTCCTTAAAACCCCTCGTATATATGAGAATTTGCTGGTCATAATACCTGTTCCAAGTAAAAACAACTGGCTTCGACAAAATTAATTCTATAACCGTATCAAGCTGGCCTTCATCCGATAAATTACCCCTCTTATCCTCATCAAAAAAACCTTTATAATAAAAACCGACATAATTATTGTTCCCCGGCAAACCAACATTGATTGATACAATCTTTGCCTCAGTCCACTTAAGAGAAGTAGTTTCAGTATCCAGCGAGACAAAATCAGCTTCTGTTATTTCTTTAATAACCTGCTCATAGTTCGATTTCTTAATTACCTGAACATTGGGCTTGAAACCTAACTTTTGAGGAACCTTACAAAATCCAGTTTTACCATAGAAAGGAATATACACTGATGCCCTTTCTTTCTTAAAATCCGCCTTTTGAGTATAATTATATGCCATACTTAGTACCCCCTACAAAAGTTAGTTTACAAAACGACTACAAACAGCATTAAACTCATCCTCAGAACAGGGTACAGAAAAATGCGTCATACTCTTAGAAGTCCACATGTAAGATATTGAATCCACAGAAGTAGATAATTGTGGGGTGGGATCAACCTCCAGCTCGGCTACCTTTTTACTCCCATCATAATAAGCATAGATGACACATTCATCTTTAACATAGAAACCATTCAGCAACACTTATTATGCCTCCTTCACCTCAAAAGGAAATTCAAATAGCACTTGATTATAAAAATACGATTGCTTCCCTTTGATCGAGTTAAGAAATGCATCATCATCAGGAACCCTATCCAAAAACACCCCAAAAGCTTGCTGAAAATCCCATAAAGTATATGCCCTGCCACAAGTAAAACAGTAGATAGTATTCAAATTTAAGATTGCAGACGGTGAACGGTCATTATGAAAGGGGCACATGCATTTACCAACACCGGGTCGTGCCCAACCCTTCGCAGTCATATAATCTGCTAATGTCATATCAAATCAGGACAAGCCTCCCTTGCCTTCAAAACTTTTTTCAAAATATCAGAAACAGGAACCAAAGAGATCACCGTCAAATCCATCCGAAGCTTCACAAAACTCTCACCCAGCCTAGGTGGTGGTGAAGTTGGTACCAAAGTATGAAAACAACACCCATTATCATCCACCACAAAAGCCCTTGTATTTACCTTCCCTTTCTTCATAGCATACACAAAATAAACCGTTACCATACTTTGAGATACTATATGAGACAGACTATCCTGATACTTTAGCAACCACTCATCAGTTTCAGGCCAGAAACTACCAACACCCTGTACAAAATAGGAACCATCAGGATATCGTTTATTTGGAACTAAAAGGGATTCATCCATTCTACCATTAACAAGAAGAAGCATAGCATCAGCAGTCTCACTTTCAACTAAAAATCTATAAACATCACCCTTAACAGGTTCATGATACAGATACTTTACACCCTCCACCCCGCCTAACCCTCCGAAGTGTACCATCGCCCAAACCAGCAGATATTTGATCCCCCCTAGCCGGAGAAATCAACCTTTGATCCACTGTGATCATATCTCCTACAGTAGCCCCATTCGCCACCTCAGCAGGAACCACCACAGTACTCCACACCCCGCTCAACTTCACCAGCACCCGTTTATTAACCTGCCCACCACTCACAATCCCATGAAACTCAACCTGAAACATAACCTGTGAAGCATTAGGAACCCACATATTACCACGCCCAATATCAACCTGCCGTTCAGTAGCTATCTCAAGTTCAAGATTGGGAACCTCCCCACCACCAGCTATACGAATGGAATCTACCTTTTCATGCAAAGCAGTCCACACATAGTATCTGCCAGCCTTGGACAAAACCAATACCTTTGACTCCTGAGAATTCTTCTTAATTAAACCAATATAAGATACAATCACAGAATCAAAGACTCCAAATATTCCCGACACAGGAAACCCGGCAACTCAAGTCCCTTCGGATTAAAAAATGGTTCTTGTTCCAAAGTACCAACCAATGGAAGCCACCTTTTATGCTTATCCCATGACCAACCAAAAGCCAAATCATCCACATAATAATCAGCAGCAATTTTCCTTGAAGTTTTAAATGATAAACTAGGAGCATTATCATTAATCGCGCAAAACAACCTCAAAAGATCATTAGCAAGTAAAAACCGTAACGCATACTGTAAGTAATCACCATCCCTGCATGTCCACAAAACTAAACTAACTTTCTTATTATGCAAAAACCGCAGAAGCTTATCTGTATCTGGACGAAGATTAAGAGGGCCATCTAAACCACCAGAACCATCAGTCAAAGTACCATCAAAGTCAAATGCAATAGTTAAATGCTCTACATGTTTACTCATAGCCACCCCATCAATAAGATTTACCATGTAAAAACTCACGCGTGGAATTGTACTGCATCTTAAGTTTTATAAACTGCGCAATATCAACACCCATCTCACCACACAAATCAAAAATACGAATAACAGCATCAGCAAGCTCATCCTCAACTGTATCTTTAATATATGTTTCAAACTTCACAGAATCAAAAGAGTCATTAAAACCAGAAGCTGCAATAACAATATCTGCAGAATTATTAGTTCTATGTGCTTCCATAGCCTCCCCGAGCTCAGAAACAATAAGCATCAACCTTTCACCAAAATTAAAATCCCTACCATGAAAACCATGATCATCAGCAATTTGCCACGCTAGCTGGGCAACTTCTTTTATATCCATCATACCTCTCCTCTTGCAAACTTAACCATACAATCAGGACACTTATCAAACCACACATCCCCTTCCTTGTACGACCTCCACCCATGCTCTTTTTCTTTCTGCTTCTTCTTAAATGCCACCGCCTTGTGAAAAGAAGAAAACTCTATAAAGTTGTTACATTTATCACCATCACACCGCAGAACCGCAATACCATTATATTCAAGTGACTCAATACTCATCAAAAACCCCTTCTTTCACTTCCTTTTGACAAGCAGGACAATATAATTCACTGACCTTCTTATCATATAACCAACCTTGACGCCGGGCTTCAATCCTACCCTCTGCCACCGATTCAAAAACAACTGAATTCCCGTCTTCATCCTCCAAGGTAAAACCACATATCCCACATTTCACTATAAAACGTTTAACTTCCGCTACCATTCTTCGCCCCCTGCTCCAAACCAAGATTATAGGCCCACGCCGCAACCTCCCCAACTCTTTCTATTTCTATAGTCTCCCAATTAAAATCCTCATCAAGATAACTATTAAATATTTCCACATGAACACCAACAATATCTTCCATAAACTTTGAAACAGAAAACACACCAACATCATTACTTCTTGTAACTTTAAAATCTTCTGATCTTGCAATTTCCATAATACCTCCCTAAAACATACTTATACGAAATATTAAAAACCACCTAAATCAAGAAGGGACTTTGCATCTTCTTGTGTAAACGTCGGTGTATTACTTCCTTGATGCATATCCCCTACGTAACAATATTGTGGCATGGATGTTGTAAGTACCGTACTCACATCGGCTGCTTGATCCCTATTCTTAAGAATCTTGTACACCATATTTTGATTAGACCGAAGCTCTGGATCAGCATACAAACCCAAAACAATAAAGGAATCCCTCTCAATTGATGGGGCCTCAACAGCATCAAAAACCGTCATACCTACACCCTTAGTCTTTAACATCTTCTCTTCAGCCGCCCTAGTAGGCTGTGACAACATAATGCCAACAAACGGAGAACACCCAAATGTCCCTAAAGCACATGAACTGAAAGAACTCATAACCTGATTTATATACTCCCTGCTATCCCACTTTAAAGGAGTATAAGACTTGCAACGCTGTAAGTAATCCAACACCACTACCTGAATGTTATTCTCATTCACATACTTTCCCAACTGATTAGCAAACCGTAAGGGCTCAGGATTAAACCGCGAAAAAGGTGCAAAATAGATAGTGCCTTTCTTATCCTTCTTAAAAGAATCCTGAAGCTCATTAACCTTCTGAACAGCCACAGATTCATCGGGATCAATACCCCGTTTCAAAGTGGCATTCTCAATCAGCATACCATTTGTATAAGAATGACGTGACAAAAGCTCAATATTATAAGCATCCACCGTATTTTCAAGATAAATATACAAAGAATTAAGATTACCTAAAACCGAATTTAAATAAACCAAGTTAAGCGCACTCTGTGACTTCCCCATAGCCGGTCCTCCTATCAAAGAGATAACCGTACCTGGATTCACAATGCAGGTATTATTCAAATGCTGAGTAAATAAACTAAAAAACCGTTTAGTATCTGACTCCTTCTTTATAATCGTACCATCAACAGAAAAGTTATCAACAGAATCCAACGGAACAGTCACCTGAGTATCAGCAGACAAAACCTGTGCTAATTTAAGAAGAATATCCCGCCTCTCAACCAAAGGAACCGATGACATCTTATTAGCAAGATAATCAGACTCCCACACAGCTATATTCTTTTGATGTATTTCCTGCGCCTTTTGAAAAGACAACACCATATCATTTTCAAGTAACATTTGCTGCTTAACTTTATCCCACTCAGGAAAAGAATCAAAATTATTATAGTAATCAACAAACCACTCAAACCATTGACGATAAGCCTCGGGAATAAAATAAAGATCTTTCTTTATTTTATCTAGTTCGTTCATAGCTAAAGTTTCATCTTTAATATTGCTAAGGTAAAAAAAGCCTGAAATTATCTCATCAGGAATTATCATAAATCATCTCCTACACCAACACCACTTTTCCTAGAACCAGACATTAAATCAGAAACTGAAACAACTGGAACCATTAAATCCCCCAGTGGATACCCACCCCTATCAAAGAAAAAAGTTTTCTTGGGTGCCCTAAGAACCGCCAGTTGATTTATAGTTTGACCTGCAATTTTATTATACATAGTACCCCTATCATGAATAACAAAAACCAGATCAAAGTTAACATACTCAGGTAACAACATTTGACCACTAAGATTATCCTGAACTACAGAAAAAGACTTAACACTTAACCAATTAAACTGTTTACCCGAAGATAAAAGCAACGACTGGACAAACTGCTTCATAGACAAATCATCCAAAAACCTAACCGCATAAAAAGATGACTTTTCATTTGACATGCAATCTTTCCCAACACTCCACAATGCATTAGATAAATCAGGCTTTATAAAAAACTCCCGTAAATACCCCCTAAGCTGAGAATTCAATATATCATAAGAATTTGACACAAACACCTCCACATGTACTATTTACGCCTATAAGTATTAAACGGCTCATTAAGAACAAAACCACCAAAGTAATCTTGATACCTTCCATCAGGATCATAACTTTTATAAACTACCTTCTTCTTAGCAACTGGAAATTTTTGTTTGGGACAGCCCGCCTCACCATTCAAAACACAACCACCACAACCCCAACCAGTATACTGGCGTATATTACAAATTGAATTGAAATACTTCTTTTTATCAGAGATCATAAACACCCCTATGACACATTCCAGAGTAATCGTTTCTTTAAATAATACAAATCAATAAGATGATCAGGAATACTAGACATAGAAAGAGAAACAGGTAAAGATCCTGATTTAACAAAAACATTAGAAGAAGAACTTTTCAATCTAAACCGTAAAAACTCATAAAAATAAGCATCAATATTTTCGCCATCACGTAATATAATGTCTACGGATACATTCCTATAATCCGCATTTTCCCTCGTCATCCTTCCACACAACTGTTCTATTCCACCTGGCGTCAACCCAAAACATTCAGCCACAATAAGCCTTGGTATATACATATCTAACGACTGAGAAGCAACCCTACTCATTAACACAATGTCATTCCTACCCAGCGAAGAAACCACCGTGTTGAACCGCTGTGTGCCCCCTGTCAAAGTAACTACACGCCTCCCCGGAAACTCCTGCATCAAGTACCTGCTAGTCACATCAACAGACTCCAAAAAGTTAAAATAAACTAACACTCCACAATCCTTGCTCCGAATCAAATCTGCTATCAACTTCAACTTACCAACAGCCTTAGAATTACACTGCTGTGCCTTCACTGCCCGCGTCGCAAAACCAGCATCAACCTTTTTCTCATACAAACCACCCACCACCGCAGAAACCCCATTATAAACAATCTCAACCCCTGCACATAAAGCATCAACCCTCACCTCTCTCTTATCAGGTAGGTACAAAACATCAGACCTGTCCCTATAAATCCATGTATGCTTCCCACCAGACTCCATATCAATCGCATACGTTTTATCCAAACCCAAACCCTTTATGCTTTCCTTGTACTTAACCTTCTCATCCGGAGTAAGAGAATAATAATGTAAGTTGAAGGTAAACTTAAAATCCGTCTCTTCCCACACAAAAATATACGGATTAACTATGCGATAAAGTTCTGATTGATTCTTATAACCCACAATGTTATCAAACATAATTGTATTTTTATACGAATGGGAACCATTACTTGTATACATTTTCCTGTTTCCATAAGCTTGCATCTGTTCGACAATACAGTAACGATCCACAAATTGCTTCCAAGTACCCAATGGGTTCACCCTACACAACAAACTAAACAACGGATGCAAGTTCTCAAGATTCTTAAATATAGGTGTAGCAGTCACCCCAACCAACCTATGACTTTGTGGATTCTGCACAATTAACCGATGATAATAGTCTGTTATATGCTTCATAGCCTTAAACCGCGCAGAAGAATACGTCCGATAGGCATGAATCTCATCAATGCACAAAACCGTTACCTTCTTCAACAACTCAGTAAAAGCTTTCTTCTGCTCACTGGAACCCTCATTGATAATAGACACCATCAACGTATTCGACATGATATAAATGTCAGCGGGGAAGTCATACCCACTATAAAGAACAGCCAAGTCTTGTTTTGTAAATAGAGTAAGAAGAAGAAAATCTTTTATATTAGCTTTCTTAAATGCATCCGCCGCTTTCCGTGCAGTAACCACAAGAAGCTTACCACCCACCTGCTGCCGAAGAAACAAATACAAACCTGTCACAGCAAGCGTTTTCCCAGCCCCCGGTTGCGCTTGCAGTAAACAGGACTTCTTATTTACACCCCACTTAATAAATGAAACCTGAAATGGATTAAACTTCTCTATCTTCGCTGGAACCATACCTACACCTTGATGACATAGATTGCAATGGACAACATGCCCAACAAAACACCAGCCACAAAAACTAACCACACAAACCTTGTATCAATATAATTCTTACCTCGATACCACATAACACACCCCTACATATCTAGTACGAAATCATTTATCTGGTAATATTTAAGAAGTTCAATACCATCATCATAAGATATACCTAACCGCTTCAGCTTAAACTCATCAATAGGGATTATCTTCGGTTCAATAACCTTCAGATTTCTTTCCATGTTCCTCCAAATATCCCCACCACTAATAATTCCTGGATACCCTATTTTCTGCATGAACCAAGGTATATCCTTACCAGCCGATTCAGAACAAAGCAATCTTAATTTCTTAGATGGAAACCGTGGAACCGAAGAAGGAATCCCATCACTAGGATCACCCCTCACCACCTTCCACCACACCGGAAGATAATCCATATCCAAACCAAACTTACCATTAAGATATTCACTCCGATCTACCTCAGGCTCACTAAAAGAACGAAACCAGTGATAATTACCATGAGTCTGGAGGATATCAACGTCATTGAAATAGCAATACAAATCCTTGGAATCATCAGAATTAGTAGCATCAATCCATGATGCAATAATATCATCCGACTCCATACCTTCATGCTTGATATAAAACACATTGCTTTTATAGGTGCATAGCTTGAGAATATTCATCAAGTCTGTCATTATTTTATAGTCATCATAAGGATTTCCAGTAGGGGCATGACGACCAGACTTATACTCCGGTAACACCTCATACCTATGCTGAGACCTAGAATCAACCGAAAGAATAACTGCTTTATACTGAGAAGCAAGTTCCTTTATTACATGAATAGTACCATAAACATGACCAGCAGGAAACATAACACCATTCTGATCAGTTCGACAGATGTCTTTATAGTATGCTCTATATTTATAGAGGCACCAGCTAAAATCTATAAGCGCTATAGGTATGCTCACACATCACTATACGAAATAACTAATCCCCAAAACCCAACTTCGTAAGCTTAACTAGATACTCAGTATTCCTGTGATACAACCAGTCATGAACTATTGATTCAGCCAAACCTTGAGAAAAACCTAAATGAGACTTTATATAATTTATTGTTTCATCAGGAGTATCCCCTGAATTAAAACCAATGAAAGCCCCCTCCAACAAAGCATAATCCCCATCATACTTCGGAAGCGCACCAAAATAATCATAAGCATCACATTTCACTCTGGATATTATAGCCCTAAACCTATCAACAGAACCATTAAGTGCCCTTTGCTGCATTGCATCTTCAATTTCAGCGGCGGTCGCTTTCCTCGCCATAACAAGATGTATCCGATTACTCGCTGTAAAAGCTTTATCAACCTCAACCACAAAATAATGCTGGTTGTCCATTCTTATAATAAGATCATCCCTTTTATCAACATAATGCTGATACCGTACATTAGTACTATTTGAATCATCTTCTCTATAGATTAACTCAAAACGATTTTCATGGGCGGGATCACCAAAAAACTTACTAATAGCCTCAAAACGAATACCATGTTTCCAATCATTTATAAAATCTTTCTTCTTAAACCATTCACACTTTCCATTCCTACTCACCTCCAAACCTTTCAAATCTTCAGGTAAGTCATCATTACTAAAAGAGGGCAGTGCAAGTATTCTTGCATACTGCTCACAATCCTTCCTATCCCTGTAATTCAAACCACGTTCAGCCATAGCCTCTTCAAGTGTCATCAAACACCTCCACCATTAGTGTACCATACGTTTCAATCCACATGCTTACGCATGACAAAACATAGTAACAGTGTACCATACGAAAATGAGAAAACAAGTATGTATAACTTTTATTTAACCATAAACTACCGTAACCTCGTCATCCGCGGTAAAAGTATCATTGGCTTGACCTTTAGTATAATAATGCCTAATAACCCCTACCCCCGGCGATCCGCCATCCCACGCCCAAAGATCACGTGTACCTATCCCAGAACCAACGGAAATTTGAAAATGCGCCCCACCACTCTGCGTAATTGAAATTTTACGAAAAATTAACCCTTCACCGGGCCCATCATACCATAACCGCTGGGTAGGTGCATCCCAATAGTAATGTTTATCATCTTCCCTTATTTCCCATGAACCATCAGAATATTCATTTCTAACCTTGGAAGGCACTGACAAACTTACAGTTCTTGTCAGAAAACCATTGCCATTCATTGCATCAGAGGCCCCCAAAAGAGAGCCCGCCATAGATCTAATATTACCAGATATATAAAAACTCCAATCCCCAACAGAAATATCTGAAGCATCAACATCACACCATGCTATTGTATTATCAGCATTCCAAGTAACCTTAACCCCATAGAGTACCGTACCAGAAGCATCCCCTAAATAAAAAGCATCAACCCCATCAGATACAGTAGAAACATCTACAATGTCACTAAACAAAACCCCTATCTTTGAACCAACACCTTCAAAAACTTCCCTTACATAAAGAGGAAAAGCCAAGGGAGGAACCACCTCAGGAGGTACTGGATCCAAAACCGGTAAAGGTACCACCTCAAAATCAATCATATCACGACCAACAGTAGCCTCACCAGACCTCATATATGACCAATCAACAACAACCCTACGCTTAGTAGAACATTTTGGAAGCAATGCCAGATCAAAACCTTGAAGAACAATATCTACAACAGAGCCAGCAGATAGTTGTGACTTGTTTCTATTATTAACTATTTCCCAGGTCTTGTTGTCATCATGCAAAGCAAAAAGCGAATAAAATACTGTTTTACCTATTGGCTCATAAAACTTTCCATTATCATGCTTGAATGTTATCCTGATTACTACCGAACCACCCTCAACCGGGTTCCTTACCAATTGGATCATTGTTTTCTCCTCTATAAGCTTTGATATAAACAGGAGAAGGTAAAAACTTAACTTCTATCCCATTGCTTTCTAACATATCTATATAAGAGATACCAGACAAAGATTGAACACACATGGTAGTTATAGAGGAGGAATATAAATCTAAATTAACATTCTGTTCTACTATCATTTCCTAACCACCCGTTAATATAATCTTCCTTAGAAAAAGCTTCTCTCCATTTCACTGAATGACCATCCCCACATTGTTTACAAAATGTTAAAGATGGCCTACTCAACAAGGTTATATAATCATTTAAATCCTGTTCATAAATATTAACATAGTCTTCTCTAAACAATGAAAATATCTCCTTACCCATAACCCCATTTAATTTAAGAACATAAAAAGCAAAAGAACAAGGACATAAATTACCATTAGAAATAAAAACACATCCTCCAACAAAACAGGATCTACTCTTTATAACATCAGTAACTCCAACTGATCTCCCGTACCACCTACCCTTAGAATAAAAGACAGGCAAAAAACCTCCCCCAAATTTTCTATACCACTTCCGTGCTACCTCTACAGCAACACCATTAAAATCATAAAGAGAACACTGCAAAATAACACCCAAGCTAACACATAAAGCAACAAACCTCTCACCCTTAACCGGAACTAATTCAGCATTAGTTATCAACCCAACTAAAATACCATCTCCACAAACCTTACGAGCTATTCTTAAGATACCCTCAATTTGAGGATGAAGTAGAGGTTCCCCACCAAGAATACTTATTGCCTTTAACCCCCCCTTAAAAAACCGAATAGCTTGTTTCAAATCTTGTTCAAACTTATCTACAGAAATAAACTCCGGATTTGAAAAAGGAGAAAAATGAGAACACCACATGCACCTGTGATTACAATGAGAAACAACCTCAAAACCAACATAATAAGAGGCATGTACCCAAGTGCTAGTCCCCACATCACCATAAATAGTTCTCCAATCCAACTGAAGTTTTAAATACTTATCCACACAAGACTTAATCATTTAATCACATAAACCTATAAAATCAAAATAACTTCAATGTAGAAGATCCTCATAATAAGGACCCGTTGACTTCCAAGATATCCTATTCAACATATTATAACCCATTAAATTAGGATTTGAAATTATCCTCTCTAAAACCTTATCCAATTTTCTACTATATGTCAGCCCATTCCTTTTATAAGAAGTAATACCCATAAGACTTATGATTACATAGGATAAACCTGGAGTACAAAACAAAGCTCGTACACAAGTACCATACCTTAAATATGTATCTAGAACCCCCTCTATACGCCATTCATTAGTAAAATGAGAGTATTCTGGAGTCAGATTTGAATGCACGCAATAAGAAACAACCTTACAACTTATTAAATCATTAAGATAAGCTTGTATACTAAAATTAGTATCCTCACAAATTACACTTTTATCAAAAAATAGCCCTTTAGAATAAGCTTCCTTAGAAATATAGAATGCTATAGCTATAATAGGGAGAAAATCAGCATCCACCGCTAGCTTAAAACGAATAGTTTTTGCAGTAAGTAGTAAATATAAAATATCATAACCCTTTCTGGACTCCTCATTAATAATCTGGCACACCTCAAATAAAGAAGATGGTACAACCTCCAAACTAGAATATTTCTGCTCAATATACCTATCAAATCCGGTAATATCATCATCAAGCATAAAAATGTTATTACCAAGTAAATACTGATGCCACTGAATAAAAAATCTGATCTCACTTATTGAATAATTATCATTGGGAAGCTGTATAAGAATACAAAAATCCCCTAAAACAGAGGTATACTCTTGAATCTGATCACTACGGACATAAACATACACAGGAATTCCTAAATTTGCATCTCTTATTAAACTAAAAGAAACTCCATAAGCTCTATCTTTAGAGGGAATAGCAAACACAAAATTATAAGAAGCCCCCATTAACTACCCACCTCATCTTCTATTTTTAATTGATTAGAATCTAAAGAACCCCCAATAAGAAAAGCATCACCTGAAGATTTATAATATTCACCTGTCAACTCTCTATAATCCTCTTCCATAGCATGATACATAGACATTATATTAAAATACCATTCACTTTCACCTGGATACACATCATCAACAGAAACACCCAACTTAAATGCTTTCAAAACACGATAATCGCGTTTGGAGACCTCTTCCAAAACAAAATCCATATTACTAATTATTGTAGGTTTATAATCTACAACCCACTCAAAATCTTCCTCACTCCAGTATATAACTGGAAAATAACCATGCCAATCTACAACCTCAGGTTTAACAGGACGATGTATGAACTTCATATCTAATGTAGAATCATATTTATCCCCTTCTTGAACATCCAATTCAGTTACATCAATAAGCAAAAACTCAAAACCCTCCATAAAGGATAAAACAGGTACTGTATCTGAAAGTATTATATTACGTACTCTATTATTAATAACCAAAGCAAACTTCATGCAGAAACCCCCACTAATGTCCATTCAATTAAGACATAACCGGCTCCACCTGACCCACCGGCTCCACCTGACCCACCGGCTCCACCTTTGGCACCTGACACAGCTACTGCACCACCCCCGCCGCCCCCACCTCCCCCGCCGCCACCACCTGCACCATAGCCAGAAACAGGTAACCCACTACCACCCAAAGATCCCGGATTACTACTTAATGGCACTACGCCTCCCACGCCTCCTACGCCTCCTACTCCAACCCTACCCCCCATAAATGCAGGTAAACCAGCTCCAACACCACCGCCCCCACCCTC
>Ga0123357_10000845_pt1 | contig 31134 bp, 22 predicted proteins | sample TergutEmb28metaG_FD_89873 | JGI IMG/M metagenome (GOLD analysis project Ga0123357, IMG submission 89873) | Embiratermes neotenicus P4 segment gut microbial communities from Petit-Saut dam, French Guiana - Emb289 P4 | ecosystem: Host-associated > Arthropoda: Insects > Digestive system > Gut ...
CCCACTACTACTCAGAAAATCTGGTAGCGCCGGGGATCGAACCCGGGACCTCTGTATCTGTAGCCAGAAACTCTGACCACTAGACCACAGAGGCGGTCTTACAAGATAAATATTTACTCAAAAGCAACAGTTTATACCACACAATCAGTTTGTCATTTCTACTGCAACATGCAAAGATACTGTGACTGAATGGCACCTTCATATGAACAGAGTAGGCACTAACATGTACACCCAATCTCTTCACTTACAATTTTTTTAAATTCTCTCCTATAAAACTACCAAAAATAACAAGGTTTAAATTGTGAATGAAGAGACAAATTCAACAAAACCCGATGGAAGATGTCTCATCATATTTTTCGAGAGTAAATAAACCTGAAATATGAGAATTACAAGTATGAATAGTCAACAAGATAAAAGAATGGCTGTCAATGATGTTTTCCGTGGTGCCAGAACATATTTATAAAGCAGACTTTAGTGCCAACAGATGCTGTAACTATCACTCCCAAAAATGATACATACGAAAACTTCAGAACCTGCAATGTAGTAATTTCCATCATATCCATCATAATGTGTGCTGGTCCTTTATCAGGTATGTCACCTGATCTGATGCATGTATCTAGTTGTAGAAAGCCTTACCACTACAGGATAAGACACAAAAGTAGAATACTTACCAGAATAATGGATCAGAAAATGGAAAATAAACTTGTAACATGTACTTCTCAGTACTACTCAAGGAATACTATGAAGGCAACAATATTAGAAATATCAGATTTAAAATAACGGTAGGCCAAACAACAACACTTAACACCAAGCAAAACTAAAACTTAAAATATCAATAAAAAAGTTATCTAGTGTTAAAATTGAATATCTCATTTTGTGATACACGATAATTCAGTTTACTCTGTTTACAGCTCACAAGGTGTTCACTCCTTGCCTACTGTGCATGTTCATGTGCATTCAATTCTCTCAGTGGCAGTACAGTTGTGTGTCTAAAAAAACCTAACACATCATAACTGTATGTATTGTAACTTCACTGTAAATGTTCACAACACGTTTAAAAGTATTTATGGAAGAAAAGTGCCAAATAATGTATCAATCTGCCAATTACTTAAGGAAAGAGGCAGCTTGTTACAGCCAAAGTTACTAGGAAGACTACAAAAAATAACATAAGGAAGCTGAACACAAACTCTAGAAACTTATATCTTGTCCATATCCTTGCACTGATGACACAATTATATGTTAACACCACTTTATTCACAGTGAAACACTCCTAAATGTTTCAGGCCTCAAGGGGCCATCCTCAGGGAGTACTGATACATTTCATGAGCCAGGTCAACAAAATACACAGCCAGATGTAAATATCAGATTAAAGAGCAGCATGTTATAAGTTAGGTGGCAGACATCTGCATCTGGACAAGTATTCTGTCCATATGGCTCATGAAATATATCAGTACTCCTTGAGGAGAGCCCCTTGAGGGCTGAAACATGTAGGAGTGTTTCATTGTGAATAAAGTGGTGTTAACATACATAAGTGGACTAGCCAAATTTTTATATAATACAAACTACATTTTGCAACTTGGTACATCCAAAACCACAACCATAAAATATTGCACATGTGGTTGAAACATGCACACAAAATTCAAACGACACACATCAAATGCAATATCTTCTGAGAAGTGTTAAATATGTAAATTTCATTTTAAATGAAACTATGCAAGATATTCCAGGACAAGCACATTTCATAGATGTAGCTTCACACCAGCTGGCAAGTTGTCACAACTCAGCAAACCATATGATGTATTGCTCTTGCTCGTGAATGCCATTGTACTGACTGTGCAGAGGCCACAATTTTACTGCCACTGAAAAAGTAGAGTGCATATGTGTGCACATGCAAAACAGACAAGGAATAAAACTTTGGCACTGGCTAGTTTTTCTTCAGTAGTTGTACATTACCTTGTTTCAACCACAACCACTGAATAATTTAGTCACATTGTTGCAACAAAGCCTTCACTCTCTGACTTTTAGCAGGAAAAAAGAAAACAAATTCATTATATTTTCAGTCACCACGTGTCACTGTACAAAAATGGATATTATTATTTGGCTTCCATCAGATAACTGTCACACAGTACTAATAACCTTGAATAATTTAATCTGACAACATAATAAGACCACTTCTGTTAAGAAAAGTGTGTAACCCTTAATGAAGTAGTATAATGGGGTCTTGATACTACTAACAAGCAACAGGTAAGTTCTTTTAAGTTCACTGACTTTTGGAGATATGTATGTTTATATATATTTTTTCCTCCTTGACCTACAGAGTGCTCAGTCCAGGCTTTATTTAAGTCAGTCTACTAATTGTAGTAAGCATGGTATTATATATGCCTATACTTTACAGAAAAGTCCTATTTTACAGGATCCTGTTTCATTTTGTTTTAGCAACTGAACAATTGCTGTTAAACAATGTTGTTTTTAACAAACAGAGAGCTTAGGAAGTTAAGCATGATGAGACTACTTTCCTGTGTATATGGACCACACAATATGGGGCATTTCTAACACCTGAGATTGTTTTATATGTCCTCTGCATAACAGTGAATTATGAACTTTTAATGTGATTATAACATCTCTTCAATTTTGCTACTACATGAAGGTAATACTTTCTAAATCTTAAATAAAAATGTGCACATGTATTACTAATAATTAGATTTCCTGCTTATTATATTTTCTGTGTAAGTAAGAAAGTGTAGTCAGAAATGTGGCTGCTGTTTCACTGCTCTGTGAAAAACGAAAAAATTCAGAAACAACAACACTTCACACCGGCAAATTTTGGAAATTCATATTCATGTTCCCTAACACTTGTTTACCAATAATGTAAATGTACTGCAAGAAATGTGTGAAGAATGTATGCCTCTGCTTCACTGGTAATGTACATGGTCCAGGGTTGCCACAAGTGTGTGTCTCATTTCTTAACGTACTTCATAAAAAATGAACACCCAACAATTTATAAATTTCACTTTCAGTTACATTTAAAGCTGGCCAATGTCAGCCCAAATGCTGTAAATCACCACTAACACATTCAATCTTAATATGCACCGTGCAAAGAATACAAAACTGACTCCTACTGCAAAGATATATATATACTATATGTACAATAAACTGAATGGCTCAAACTGAGTCATATGTATAATGGTGCACATATGCTGAGCCAAACCATCATTCACATGACTAAGGCACAAGCCAGTGACAGTAATATCTTGTATATTATGATACACAAATTTCACCCAAGTTTTCTTGTGGTATATTTAAATTTACACGCAACACAGCCACTTTAAAACTTCCAAATTACCCCTTCTCTTTCCATGTATGATACTTTACACTGTGACTGAATCTAACCCAAAATATGCTTTAGAACACACACATATATGGTTGTAATGTTCAGACTTATCACCCAAACATTTCAACCTTGGTGACAGACTGCACAGTATCCACTGTGACCCACCGCACAAAAAGCTGGGTTCAGTACAGACAGTAAAAGCCAACTGACTGTTATCTTCAATCTTGGGCTTTTCTGGTGACAAAGACCTTTCAAAACTTTGAGACTATGCAACTAGTCCATACTTAAAATTTTATCCCATTTCCCTCCTACCCACCTCCCCCCTCCACCACCATACACACCCACATAAAAAACTGACAAATGTACGCAAAAGATGAAGTCCAGGATTAATATAAGAAAGTGCATTATGAGAAATAAATATTTTAATTGTCACTGCACTTAGTGAATACTTTTTTATGGTAAACTTACTGATGACAATCTACTTTGCTCACACCAATGCAAAATGAACGGTTTATATCTGGGAACAGAGTACATCTAACAGATGCTGCCAAGAATGTAGATCATGCACATATGATAAACATGTTAACCACAGACATATACAAATTGGAATACTCTTTATCTTTACTTTCATTTCCTCTTTAAGAGGGCAATTGTTATGCCAACACAACATTATATTTTGCACCAACATATCAATATATGTTGGGAATCAGATGTAATTCAGGTGGGTTGTTAAAAAGTCGGAATAACTTTTTAACATTTGTAATACACCAGGCTTTTGGCATTACACAGTACTGGTAGTGGTTACCTAGCAAAAGACGAGGTTTTCCCAAATGTCAGATATATACAATGTGGTTAAGGAAGGGAAAATATGCGCTTACTTCTTATCAACTGTTAAAATGGAGACACAGCAAAACAAACGTAAAGGAAAACTGGTTGCAGATATCACGTGCACTGTTAGTAATAATACCCATACTTGTGTAATATTTTGGTGATTACAGGAGAGGTTTCTGCTGCAGGGATAGCCTTTCTTTTCAAAAGCTGAAATCACTTAAAAGTATATTTCATGTTCAAAAGTAATTATACAATGCTGAAAACCTGACACACAATTCAAGCAATTATGTTTTCAATAAATTAACTTTTGGGATCTGCTGGGACTTAACTGTAATAGAAATTTAATGTAATCAAAGACAACAGGTGCTTAAAGAATTCTATAACAAACTGTATAAACATTAAATTCTTGTGGTGGTATTTGAAAACCAATGAGCAGAAATCAGGTTACAATTAACCACTCACTGAAAACAGAATGAAAGAAACTTTATTAAATAAAAAAATATGGTAACTTATATATATATATATATATGTATCACATAACAATAGCAATGATGATGATGACGACGAGAATGATGATGATGATGATAACAACAACAACAACAACAACAACAACAACAACAACAACATGAAGGAATGAAATTTCATAGTGCTGTGAGTGCTTTAGTAGAACTCATGACAACCTCAAATGGAGGTTTACAGAACAGAACTGTTTCTGCACTAAGACAACCTTATCATACGACATGTGAAGCTGGCCACATAGTTCTAGAGTTCAAATACAGCAGCAGTAATTTTCCTGTGCAAGGACACCAAGCATCTTCAATCTACATTTATTATCAAGATCAATAAAGAACTGTATGCTTTCTTATTATTAGATGTTTTCTGATTCATGGCCAATTACTTCTTCCTCATTCTCTCCATAGATTTCATCCACTGGGGACTGCACAAAACACCCATAGTCTTCACACCTATCAGATACAGTCAACAGGAAATATATTTCCTAGCTGAAGTTTTCTGCAGTATGTCTGTGGGAAGAAATCTGATATTCAAGTGCCAAAGAATCAGTCCAAGATACATTTATATAAAATGACCAATACATAGTATTAAATATCAGAAACCATACTGGATAATGTGTCAAATGTGAAATGGCAGAACCAACATGAATGTTAGTGTGGCACAATATAATATCCTAAATGAGCACTGTGGAACATCTAATACAACCACTATACTTGTGTTTTTACTCTAACTCAAAATGTTTCAAACCATTTGGTTCACCCTTAGGTTCCCAGTGCGGATTTGTACAGCTTCTATGGCATATGATAATTGACACTTTAAGTATTTTGGTGCAAGCCTGTCTAAGTGCAACAAAACTACAACAAATACAGTGGTTGTACTAATGATAAAACAATTATGTCAGTGAATATAAAACTGTCTTAAAATCTGCCATTGAGAACAGACCTTGTAATACATGATTCCTACCCCAGTAATTAATGCCCAGCCTTCTCAATGGAAGTTTGTTGCTCCATGATCAGTTAACTGGATGGTTTACATGCAGTTGTTCAACATATTCTGTGACTGTTGGAAAATACTGGCACACTCTACTGATCTGTAGACTAACAGTGACACTGACTGAACCACATGAATTATATGCATCAGACGACATGGAAAATTATCATGCATATGTTCTGAAAGGTTTCATACATGGCCAATTTGAGGTGCTACATAAGTACACACTCAACTGGAGATCCGAAGAAAACCAAAGTAATTACAAAATTATACATGAAGATGTACTACCATTGGGCATGCAGCATGTAACTGCAAAGTACACAGGGTAAATAAAAGAAGAATGCCAAGCAGTATGGGAATAAAAATTATATCCCCACTGTCCAATAAAAGACATAAACCTATCTTCATTTTACATGGGCCCTTAACTTGGTGTGATTCTTTACACATCCACCTCACCTAGCATGTTGTCTCTGCACTGGTGTCACAAATTCCTCTGCACTGATTAGCTCTTTGGGATCCTTCTGATTCACTTTCTGTTTGTCTTTATGAGCAGTTTCTTTGGAAATAGATTTTTTTACATCCTTCTCTCTGACAGTTCTGCTCAGCTTCCTTGAATCACATTCTTGCTCTTTTCCTTCCCCTTCTTTCTTCTTGATACAGTTTGGACAGCACCATTCTAAACCATTTTCCTCCATCTGTTTACCTGTTGAAGAACAATTCCAAACATTTGTCATCACTCTTAATAACTTGAAACCTTGTAATAACAAAAATGCATTAGAATATCCCCCTGCAGGGCAACAGACATAAACTCAAACACAGGACTTTAATTACCCTTTACTGACAGTGTGGTGCATGACTGTCATAGCATACATATGCTACTCCACCTGAGCAAACTTCAATTCTGTATCACTAAGACACCCCACTACTGCATTTAAAGCCAGCCTATAGCAACTACAGTAATGGAATTATGCCCACCACTGGACACAGACTTGTGCTTTCCTAGCCATTACAAACAGTACACATCCCAACTTTCAGGTTAGCTACTGCTAGTCTGCAACGAGGACTTTCAGTTACCTCATTGTGCCACTTGTTACTTGTTCAAGGCCCTATCAATTATCAGAAAAAGTCTGAAGAAATATAGTAATAAATAAATAAAGGTTTTTAATATCGCTACAGTTGGGGGTGAGAGAAGAGGTATGCCACCAATACAAATTTCAAACATAAACACACCAACCGATGCGGCCTTTTATGAGGGTTGGAAGAAGTCATTAATAATGCTCTTAACAGAATATAATAAATACTCTGCTTCAAATTGGAAGGACTGAAGGATATGTGCAAAGAAAGATAATTTCACTACAGGCTATTTGACAGCAGTGGATGAAGACAATGAAGCAGTGGGTGGAAGTCAAGATATAACTTGAATACCATTCTCTTATTGCAGGTCTAAAGGCACACCGCATAAGCAAAGATTTTATACCATCTACCATCCCACACCTTTATGGAGGTAATCCAATTACTGGTGGTGTAGACCAACAAATATTATGAGATGACCAATCAACTGACAAACTTGACAATGATGGTGGATGCTTATGAATGCCTGATGTGACTATAACAACACAAATGTAACATGTCATCGGGGACACAAATTCCTGATCTACTCTTGAAACCACTTCACAGTTATAGTCTGAAGTCTAAAGTCTGATGAGGGCAGCAGAAGGGGTCTTTTACAATGAACATCAGCATCACTCAGTGATGGCAAAACAAGAAATCAAATGTATACTTGAATCTGGTTCAAAATCTGTTGAAAATCAGGGCAAGGAGGCTTAATCCTCTTATACCCCAAGAAGACTAAACACACAAGTCAGCCAAATGTCCTAGCTTGTGGTATGACATAGTGATCACCTGCCAGGAAACAGCAATTTTTAAATAATAAGAAAATACTAGAGAACTGGGCACAAAGCATTATGGACATTTGGGTTAGAGAGTTTCAACCATACATATATGAATGGATGTGACTTAAAATTTGTAATACATGCAATAATTTTTTTCTAATGACAATCTGGAATAAATATTAAAATTTCTTAAAAACAAGCTGTAAAACAAAATTCTTCAGCCAAAAGTACTGCAATGAGTATTTGTTATGAACGATCGATCACATACACATGAATCAGAGGCACTGGAAGAAGTCCGGTTGCTATTCACCATCTTATGTTTTGTAAGTTTCTTTCTGTATGCTTACCATTATTTCTGATGACAGAAAAACTGATTAAATCACAAATGTGGGGCAAGGAAATTTCCACTTGTAAAAAGGCAGTCAATGCCAAAATAGTGTTCCCATTGTGGAATTCCGTGATATGGACACATTTTCAAAACATACCTCTTCCGTTAAAGTGTGTGCTGTACTAAGTTGGAAAAAACTGGGCTATATTCTAATGAAAAAACGAAAAACATCATAGCACTATTTACCCACTAACACAAAAATAACACACTGTAAGATCTGAGATTCTCCCAGTTGTCTGGGATGTTATGCCACATTATGTACATAGTTACTCACATTTCAAAGTACCCCTGCACTTTAATCTTCAGGGTGACTACTTGACCCCGAAGAAAAAAGACACAACAATTCCCTTAAACACCAGTAACTATTTATCTATTGACATGGCTAACATCCTAGATGACTTCAAGCATAAAATCAATGCAGTTACTACGCAAAATTATAGCTTCTTTCTTGAGACATGTTATATATAAAATGTGCTGTAAAACAGAATTTTCCTTATAAAGAGAAAGAAATGTCATGTGAAAGCTTCAAGCAATGTACAGGCAACATACCCATGCTTTTGGTGACACCGACACACTTGCCATGAAACCAGTCTTCACACAAGTCACAACATATCATAAAACGATTGTTGTGTGGTTTCTTGCAGATGCACCACAGCCTATCTGGATCATCTTCAGAGTTCCAGCTTTCATCGGAACTTTCTGCCTCAGAGTCATCCTCTTCGTCATCCTCAGCACTTTTGGTTTCAATTTCTGATAACCGGCTCCTATATTTCATGTCAGTGAAACAAAAAACTTCATGACTGTTGGATGATAATGATAAAAATGTAATGCAAAACCAAATGGCCTTTTAATAATAATTCTGCAGGATGGTTCTACAGAATATATGAAGACACTTTGACATTTTATAAAGGAAAGATAAATCGCAACCTGAGATCACAAAGAAACAATGAAACAGGCCCAAACATTTCAACAGTTTTCACCTTGGTCATTCCAATACAAAGCACTCCAGTGCCTGGACTTTCCAATACATAATAAAGAAACCAATTACCTACAAATACACATACTCATCTCAACAAGTCAGGAATAGAGTATAGAAATGTCACATTGGTATATTTAACTAGTTAATAAAACAATACAAAAAAAAAGTAGAAAAGTCTTGCTGCACTGCATACTAAAATGAGTGTTAAAATGTTCCGCACAATAAAAAAAAGTTGATCAATTTAGGATGAAAAACTCTGAAAACTTCTTCATTTCATTCATGTGTGCTCACACACACACAAATGCATGCACCCCTCCACCCACATACACACAAAATACCAGAACTACCCATGTACTCTCCCTGCTTCACATATCCGACAAATCAAAAAACAATTTAAACCACAGCTGATACAATGCTGTTTCTTTCCCCACACACTTGCCTGAACTGGCCCTTCTTTCCAACATTTTCTATGCACTATCTAAGACACTAAACAGCTGTAGAGATCAACCACTCTACATATTTAAAAAATTCAAGAGTGCACAAACTGTCTAGAGGAACTGCAAATGGCATCTGTATTACTTACAAAAATTCCACATCACCATGGAATTTACTACAAACTAACTGAATTCAGAGTTACCCACATAAGAAGGTATAAAAATTCTTTCTTCCTGGTTGGATAAACAGTTTCCAAATTATATGGGATTATGAAATACCCAATACTGAATTGATGACGTTCAACTATTACAGTATATGAGGAAACATAAAACTTGCATTCCATTGAAATTTCTTTCCTTTTCTGAACACAGTACTTCCTCTACATTGTGTACAAGACAGTAAATATGAATATACACACAGCCACATCAAATTTAGTATCTAACCGTACATTCAGACTACACAGTAGGTCTCAGCAGGACATACTAACTACTTCTGATATACCTCACTAGCACTAGTAGTAGAAGCCAAAGGTTTAATTGAAAAGCCAGTGACTGAACATGGCACTGAGCCAGTCCCATCCTCATAACCTACATTCCTAAAATCCAACTTATACTATCACAATTTATGTGGCAGAGGAAAACAAATCAACGAAAGGGCAACAATGTCAAGTAAACAATGACAATTACTTCTGTTGTAGTCTGTTTACCTTGCCTTTCCTTTGCCTTGCTTGTTCTCATCAGACTTCCTTCTCTCCTTGACTTGAGTCTGCTGCTGTTTTTGTGAAATATTTCTTGTAACATCTTTCTTAGGCTGCACCTCCTGCAAATTCACAATAAACAAAAACACAAAGAGCATAAGAAGAAAAGTGTTCAGACAGTGCCTGGTAATATATCATATACTTCTTAGACACTGCTGTGACGACTGTTGTAGCAATGCTGTGAAACTCCTAAATCTTGCAAGTCTAGATTATGTTATTAACAGACTGCAACTTCTTCTACACTGTACATATGAAAAACACTATTACCATGAAACTAACATTCACTTATATTGTACATAAATTTCAATTCAAAAAGGGCAGAAGGCAGCCTAAAGAGTTGCAAGAATCACCTGAAATATACCTATTATAGGAACAGCATTTCATAGCCCTGGAGTGGTGTAACACATTAATCTACATAACAGAACAATATACAACAGATATCAAAGAATTAGCATTAAAAATGTTAAAATATTCAGGAAGATGAATTGGTTAGCTTATAGTTGGGTTCCTACAGTATAGTACATTAAAAATAATAATTCACTTAAACTTAAGAACATAAAATAAACCGAATATACCTGAACATTTGAACTGCGTCTACGCGTCGATCGAGTAACAGCCACTGATGCTGATGCAGGTAACTTTGTGGAAACTGTGGCCAATGAAGGGGCAGAGACCACCTCAGCAGAAGATGGCTCTTCAGTATCTGTACCTAACACTGCTTCTTCAGGACTGGAATCTGAAGTCTGTAAAATTTATGTGCCTATGTTAAGTTATTATATTTCAGATTACCTTATTTACTTGAATGCAAGACAAGGTTTTTTTTTCTTGAAATCTGGCACTTAAATACGAGGTCATCTTAGTGCTGAACCAGAAGATGCCAAATTGGATCCCTCTGAACCAGACTAAGGCCTGCATCGCCAAATTGTCACGTGAGACCTGCGCTCTTGTGAGATATTATGCAGAACAGTGGTAATTCGTCACCTAAATTTAAGGACAAACAATTGACCTGATCTTCAAGGGTCAAGAAATCCAAAAGAGAGAACACAGCAAGACTGAAGTTAACTGACAATCTTTTGTGGGGGGAGGACTTTATTCATCACTTAATTCTTTACAGACACACGTTTTGGATACCAGCACGATTTCCATTTTCAGGCAAAGAAGCACCTAACCTGGTGTACCCCTTAGGTAGAGCTATTCTCAACCACTGTGAACCATAAGCACAGTAACTTTTTAAAAGTGAACCTGAGAACAAATCTATTCCATGGGTAGTAACAGGAAAATGGCTATTGGAAAATTAAAAATTAACTATAAAGCTCAAAAATAAAACCTGGACCAATCCACAGAATAAATACCATAAAAAAGCCATGAAATTAGACTGACCAGTAAACAGACACACCACAATAAAGTACTACATGTATGCAAAGAATAGTAAACTATTTTTCTTAGCAGATGTTTTATTTTTTGGGAGTCATCTTAGATCTGGATAAATACACTTTTCCTTGGCAGATGTGTTTTTTTTATGGAGGGTCATCTTGAATTTGGGTCAATACAGTACTTACAAAGCAATTAATGATGATGAAACAAGAATTTGGACGTACATAAAGCATGGACATAAACATAATAACTAAAACACATCTACAAAACCAGAAGTGAAACCTAAAGAAACCACAGATAACACACAGTAAGGTAAATTACCACAGTGATCTACAGTTTAAAAGTAAACAAAATCTATCAGCAACAAAGGTCTTAAACTTAAAAATTCCCACAGGACTGCATGAATTCAGACATGTACACATACCACAATTTTTGTTTGTCTTCAAAATCATACAATGGACAGAAAGAAAAGGTACTGGACCTAAAATGTGTATTTCAATCTTCTCTACCACTTTTGTTCAAAACATTTTTTCTCTGACACACATTTAGAACCCCATGCTCAGGACATGCAGAAACACACACACAGGTCTTCTAATAAAGTGTCTTGTCATTTTTATCCAATTTTAACAAAAAATATAAATGCCTCATTCTGCCCAAAATTTACTAATATATTTAACAGAAATCAACCAACTTGTGGTGTTATATGAGTACAAACAGATATAACAATACCCTACCCTATGCATAAAAACAACTATCATCAGCAAACACAGTTTACTAATCATAACATAAAACATTAGGCACATAAGCTGGAAACAAAAATTCTGATTTTTCTTTGTGTGTAGAGTTTACATTTGACACTGCAAATCACAAGTAGGGTATTACAAAACAAGTTCACAACTTTTCACAAACTGTGCCTTTTCACAGACTACAGTAACACTACACACTCAACCACCATCTGACTGTTATAACAATTTGTACACTGCTAGGTTCTAAAAACTGTTTCTGATAGACTGTAAACATACCATGCTCATAGCTTACTAACAGACACAAAAGTCATGCGAAACTAAGTAAAAACCAGACACAGAAACACTCATAACTTACCACTGGTTTGGTGTCACCAACACTTTCAGTTTTCACGGATGGCGCATCATTACCAGTGTGTTGCTGCAATAGAAGGGCATCAGCCACTAATTCCTCTTCAGTCTTTGTAGCCTCAACATGTAAAGTTTCCAGAAGGCCATGATCCTCCGGAATCTGCAGATCTCGTCCTATGTCATCAGACAATGTTGTTTCTTGTTCCTTTGGTTGGGAAACCTGCATATCTTCTGCTGCAGAATGTATAGAAAATTATCAGTACTTATACATTACTACAGCTGCGTTCAATTACACAGCAAACCATGTCAGAACTATGGCAGATGTATAACAACAGAGAAAGTTTCTGAGTACTGTAAAAGCTGCAATTTCAGGCATCTTCAGGACCAAAAGGTTGCCAGATAAAATTTATTGTAACATAGTACTTACTGTGTATCTTGGTGTAGAGCAAAAATATGGGCACACCTAATAATTTAATCTTTCACTTAATACCCTGTGCTTTTTAACTTGTTACTCTTTTTATTCCCTTTTCCTTGCTACTTATATATGATGATGTACAAATAATCTACGTAAAGACAACAAGACACCATCATCTCACTCTTTTAATCACCATATTCATTATACCGCTAGCAACTTACAGGTACTGAAATTTAATGGGCTTCTTTGTCAAATTTCCAATTAGAAGAGCATGCATGATCATCCAGTGTTGGATATAACATTTTTTGCTTTATTTTCCTCTTCCTCATTTCTTCACTTTATAACGGTGCAAAAGGTATGATAGCCACAGCAATCTCATTTGGACTTAAAATGGCCAGCACACTCACCTAAATGGATTTAAATTCTTTGGTTCTTCATTTCTGTACCTCCTGTTGCTAAATGGCATTGGTTTAATAAGTTTCATATACCACACACGACCAAAATATATTCTGAAGACTTATGAACACACAAGTTGTTTGAACAAATCTATCAACTTCTGGTGTTGTACTATTTGAATTGAAGTGTGGCTGTACAAATCACAAACGCGTTCATAAAAATGAATGAGTAATGTAAAATCTATCTTACCAAGTGGTAAAGAAGTGATATTTGTTCCAATACAGCCTGAAACAATCAGTTTTTTTCACGTTTTAGCTTGCTGGAATCTGTGGATTTGCTATTCACTTAGATAACATAAACTATCCAGCACACAACATGCTTGCTAGGCACATCACTAATAAAGAAAGCTCCAAATCACTGTAGCTGGAGTGAGAACTATAAACAGAAACATGTCTAATGAAAACTTACCTTCCTGTTGACTGGAGGGTGTCCGAGTTGATCCCTGCACATTAACTTGAGACCCTCTCTCACTTGGGGCTGAGGAACTGCTTTCTTCTTTCTTCACTTCTGCAGCTGACATTTCTGGAGCCACAGCATTAGTTCTTTGCTCATTTCCAATGCTAACTCTACGTATGATGTCCGGTGTGGAAAATAATGCAGGTCCAAGGGCTTCTACTAGGTGGGCTGGTGGTTTACGATTCTCACGTTTGGGATAATTTTTTCTGCCATCAATTTTGGAAGCTTCTGTACTTGTGACAGTTGAAGGAGATACTGCAGATGATTGCTGAGTGATATCAGTGGAATGTTTTCTTACTGGGCTTTTCACCAGCACTTTCTTTTCTGGAATTGGGAGTGTTCCAGTCTTTTCTGGGGTCTGCTTAGTCTCTATCACATCACCCACCTTTTCTTCCACATCTTTCATCAGTGTCAGCTTTGTCTTTAAATTACTTTTCCCATACACTTTCACCTTCTTTCTGGATCCTATCTCTGAATCTAAATCTTCCACTTGTCCTTCTTGTTTTTCAAAAATTCTTGAAGCAACTGTCCTGCCTGTAACTTGTTCAGTTCCTGGAGATTTTGCTGATGATTCCATGTCTGGTGACTGGTCCATAGCAGCAACTGCGGCAGCCATTTCTGCCTCCAGACGCTCAGCCTTTTCAATGTCCTCTGGTCGACCAAGGCCTCCGCGGCCACGACCGCCCCTTCTCTTAGGTCCCACTTTGCTGAGACCACGAGTAGCTCCACGATCCCATGAACGACCACTACCCCTAATGCGAACTCCCCTTAGCATCCGACGATTACCACCTCGGAACTTGGCCCCAAACCTACCACGTCTTCGGCCTGATCCTCCACCTGGTCCCACATACTCTTCATCATCAGCATCGAGCTCTTCATCACTCTCTTCCTCAGATGCATCCATATCCTCATTTTCTTCATCTCGGCCAGGAAAATGCGTGAAATCACTTTCATTATCTGAAAAAACATAACTTCTTGTTCTGTAAAGGGCACAGATGAAAACATCCTTAGTGAAAATAAATCAAACGTTTTGCAGGAAGAAAAATGAGAGACAGCCAATGAATGGTCAAGCAACTGAAACTGTCAATGAAGAAAATTATTAAAGTCAGTCTGTAAAATACAGAAGGATGGAGGAAAAGGAACTAAGAGTATTAATAGAAGGTAATCACACTCCAGCAGCCACTGATGAATGGTTAAGGACAGCCTGTTGCAAAAGTGAACATTTTGGAAAACAAACATTTGCTGCTACATGAATCCAGTGGGATATTTGGTGTTAAGATGCAGAGTCTAGAGGAAGAGTGTAAACTGAAAAACTCCACGTCACATTCTGTGAAAGGTGTTCAGGATACCCAAATGAGCAGCTAGCCAAATTTGAATCAGAGACAGAAGAAAAGGAATGATGCTACACAGGATAGCAAAGTACTGGATACATTCATTACACAGAGAAGACCAAGACAGAATAAGACTTTGAACGGCAGACGAACAAATCACGGAACAAGACATTAGCTAAGAATTTCATGGAACAAACAGAAAGCCTAGCATAAGCATGTGTATCAAATCAGTACACACACCACCAGTTTTTATCAATTTAGTCATGGCTACATGTTTAGGCCCTGGCAGCCATCATCAGGCCTTTTATAAATGTTGATACAGCAAAACACATATACTGCATTAAGGTGGAGATATCCCCTTTATACATTTATAATGTATTTTTAATGTGAAAGTGGAGATCTCCAACTTAATGCAGATATAGTTTTTCCGGTATCAATGTTTATAAAAATTCCTGATGATGGCTCACAATTAGCCAAAACATGTAGCAATGAATAAACTGATAAAAAGTGGCAATTTGTGTGAATGATTTGATACACATACTTACGATTTGTTCATACCCCCAGAGATGACTCATCACAAGTCAATTTGACACTATTTTTATTTATGTCATTAAAATCAGAAAACCCAGCTCTATCATTAACTGAGTAAAGGCAAGCAGAAATCGATATAAACTCACCTTGTAAATCAGTTAAAGAAATGAGTAACAATAATGAAAGATAAAACTTATTTGTGGACAGTAAAAGCTGGTTTATCAGGCACTGGATGATCCAGAAGCTCTGTTAACCAAAATTTACAGAAGCCCATGACACTTCACTATTCCACATACTGGTAGCACCTAATACCAACTCTGAGAGTTCAGAAAGCAGAAGTTGATCAAGAAAGACTATTTATAGGGTAAATTTACGTAAGAAGACAGTTAAGACAGCAACAGAAAATGTGTGTCTTATTGCTTTTCTTTATATTACATATAGACACATACACACGTGCGCACGCACGTTATGTCAGAAGGAAATTGAGGTTGCTAGGTCCACTAGGCAAGACATTCTAACAGCCATAAAACCACAACATCTAGCAACCCTTTGATCCTGGATAAACCAGCTTACACTGTAATAATCAAAAGAATTCTCTATTAAATCAATGTAAACTGAAACATAAATTGGGTCCAGGGTACTACCTTGAGGTTTGTACAAGGAATGAGAAATGCATCAATGGAAATGATAATGTGGACACAGGAACTTGTATGCTATAAGTGGTTGAATATGTACAAGGATGTAGCTTAGTGGAAAGTTCTAACTTGTATAAATGTAACAGAGATGAAAAAAATGGTAAACACTTATCTAACACTAGATGCAAATGGGACAATAAAGTCAATACAGCACTAACCCTGTGGGTTATAGCAGAACAAAAAAGAAAATGTACAGTTTGTGAAGATAAGAGAAATGGTCGTGTCAGCAGTGTAGCACTATTAAGGTAATGTGTGAGTTGATGAATGAGGAAACTGACCACCGTAAATACATACAAACATCTCAGCTCAGTAAAAAGTAGCGTAAACACATGCTGAGATACACGTTAACATGATCTGTTACTCCACAAAAACCAAACACACCTCTGCGAGCCACACAGAATGATGCGCACCTTTGTATGACTTAGTACTTCAGCAGTAGGTTGTGCAATGAAGTTGTTATAGCAGGTATGTAGTTTCTCTGACTTATGAGTGACTATGGCATAAATTGTAATTCAAAATGACATCAATATGAGAACTAAAGCACCTCAAATATTACCATCCAACAAAGGATTTATGAACTGAAACATAAAATCACCAAGCATTATGGGTGTGTGGTCAGCACTATAGCTTAGATATCCAGTTCTTGGTCAAACTATGTAGCTGCTGTGGCTAACCTCCATCCCTTCATGTAACTGCTAGGAAAATACCCTGACAGGCAACAAATGATACCTTCCACATCCAAACAAATTTACTATTTATAACCATCTTTTTCATTCATTACTATACAATCTCCGCAACTGAGAAAATGTCACCATCTACACTAAGAAACAAACATACAATGGACAATGGATTAAATATGGATGTATAGACTGGTAAATAATGTATTTCATTCTGCCACTGGAAAAACAAGTAAAACTATGCATAAATCTTCTATGCATGTTGTGTAACTACTCAGTTAACATGATCAATGTCACAATTTTACACAGCCATTGTATGGACTGCCTTGTGTTAAAATAAACAGGACATATGTTAGCATCTCTTAAAAAAAGAAAGAAACAACCAAAGATAAGACAGAGGAATGAAAACAGAAAAGGTGGGGGAAAAAAAAAGAAATAATAACAGTGATGGGATGCAATTGTTCTTGGTTATAACATTGCATGGTACACATAATTTACACATACTACTGTCCCTGTTACAGGTAGAATATTAAACCTTTGGCAACAAAAATCAACTACAGCCAACACACAGTGTGATGCTGAGAAAAACGTATGTCCACTAAAGTTGTCAGTCAATATCATGCATAGTAATGGGCAGCCACTGCAATCTTGGGTCTTTGCAGAGTACTGTGAGCACTTAATTCTGACACCAAAGTGATAAGGTGAATGCTATATGGCGCCCAAGTACATATTTTGCAGTGGGTCCTGAAAAGATACAAACAGCTGAACTTCGTTACAGCATCATCGAAGGAATGGAATAAATTGTGTCGATATAAACAAGTGTCACTCTGAGCAAGATGCATGTCAAAAATGAAGGAAAAATGCTTCAAGACAAAATACAGGCCTGCAGACATATAACTTAATGTTAATGCTATGATCTACATCAACTTTAAATTGCCATTAAAATTTGTAAATGATAAAAACTACTCTTCTATAAATGTAAATTTCTAAACAGGATTACACTAAAAAATACATTTATTTAAAACTAATGTTTAGGAAGAACACAAATTATCATGAGAAGATAACAACTCACTGGGACACTGTCACTTCTGTATGGCTAAAACCACTTCAGCAGCAACATGTCACGCCATTGAGGCTTTCAAAATCATTTTATTTTCGATCTGTTATGTTCAAACATACTAACAATTTTGGTTCTATTTTCCAAATCATTTGAATTGTAAAATTTACAAGGCCAAATTCCCAACAAACATCAGCTTTCTTTTGTCCATCTGTTTTGTCTCACTTTTTCTTTGATTCTCAAAACCTTACTTTTATTCATGACTAGCCATGTTACAATGTTACCAGTCTCCTGTTAACTGCAGGAGTAGAAACAGAGGGAAACTTTATGCACACAGTGAATTACCATTACTATTGTCATTTTCCAGGCCTGGAATTTACGTAGCTATCTGAAGGCATATGGGGCTTGCACTCTCAAAGACAAGGAGATGGTAGAATTCTCAAAACAGTCTAGTTCGTGGAAAATTATATTGGAAACGACTGGCAATGTTGTTATATCCGAGGTAGACATTGTTATGTAGTTATACTAAGTAAGGCAAAAAATATGTACCTTATGGGGAATTAGTTGGTCCCACAGAATGTATAACATTATAGATAAGGTGTCTCACAAATCAAGGTCAAGGATGTTATAACCGAGTTTAACTGTACTTAGATAACACCGAGATGGTTACATTTACAAAAAGGGCCTTGAATAAATCCCACTTTGGTAACAATTCTTGATACCTGGTAATTTGTCCTCCTCCAAGGCTTTGGATAGACCTGTGGATGGCTGTGCTCCCAGTAGTTGAGGTGGTATTGTTGGCATTTTTGCTACCAGAACTTTTGCCTGTCCAGGAGCAACTGTCATACCAGGGACAGCACTGGAAGATACTGAAACCAAACAGTGTGCACAAGGAACTTCTTCACTGGGTGGGTGATCAGAATAATAAATTGCACAATCGTAAATACAAAGATGTACAAGCAGATGGCACTGAGAAATTTAGGGGGGGGGGCCAAAAAGGAACACATGGCAGAAAATGGCATTAGCAATACAAAGCTGAACTAACATGTGCCCAGCTGAAGTAATTCACAATGTCAAATGTCTGACAAGTGAATGAAAAATGACCACTACACAGCTAACAAATTACTTCCTCTGACACTGAAAAGCTGAAGTTCAAAATGCGGAAACATGTGACAAATCATGTTAACTCAAAGGACTTTTTATTTTGTGTTGGAGAATAACTGCCACTTTATAAATTTCCATCAAAATATGGACAGGAAGGACAACATGCAAAATTCTGGACACAAAACAAATGAAAACATGGGCCATCTGGAAGACAGGAAATGAAAAGTTACACATGAAGATGGACCTAATGGCCATAAGATGTCACGAAAGGACAACATAACTGAGCCCGGATTACACACAATGGCACGGTTTTGAATCACAGCAACATCAGCTGGTAGTTATTACCCCTGAATTGTACAAAAATTATCATGTATGCCACTAAAACATTTAAGCATTTATTCATTCAGATAATTACCAAGATCCTGTTGTGCCGGCAACTGATTTCCTTCATTACTTGTAGTTGGAACACCAGTTTCCTGTCCCATTCTTTTTGAAATTTGCTGTTTTGGTTTCTGCAGTTGGGGTCTCTTCTCTTTCTGTAACTGCTGTTGCTGCTGAAGACTTCTGTTACCAGCAATTATATATCTCTGCTGGTTGCCTGCCACTATTTGCCCCAACTTTGCACCAGTTAAGGTCACTAAACGAGTACTGTCACCGGACACAGGGACGGCCACAACCTAGGCATTAAGTAATATAAGTGAAGTTTAACTAATGCGTATAATAACAAAAACAGAAATGTTTTCTGAAATTTAGTTTCCCCTTGCACTTCATTAAACATTCACAAAACAACTGCAAACACAGCCTGAAGACATTAATGATTTCATGCTTCTGTATCATGTATCAGTCTTTTGTACAATAAGCCATTTTTGAGTAAATGATGTGGCTTAAGTTCACATAAAATAAACAAAATTAAATCATGCTGACAATTTTTACCGAAGATCTCAAACATGAACTTGTCAAGATCTGCAGATTAATTCTGGAAATAGAACACGTATATAAAAAATCATGGCATCCCAATCAAGTATTCATTTTTATGTCCATTGTCAGAATGCATGAAAGACACTGACACAACATGAGGTGTCAAGCCAGGCATGCTGACCTCCATGACAAATGCAATGATTTCCACAGCACTTACTCAAATAATCTGTAACATGTTGACCAAAATAAGATACAGCACCATCATGCTGCATCCATGTGTTTAATCTGGCAGGAAAGAAACATCTTTCAAAAGAAGTATCACATCCTACACGAAATCCAGGTTAGTAGTCTGCTATTAACTGTCCTCAAGATTGAATGGCCCCATCAGTTGGCCCTTCTTAACACTATACAACATGTTCAACACAGAGCAACACTGAAAATTGCCTGGCATGGAATGGTGAGACTGCTCAGGGACTGTACATGGTCGTGTGACAGCTGACCATTGTAGTAACCATGTACCACTTGAGATTTCGACCCTTGCATACATAACATTTTCACTAAATAAGCCCCTGAATAAGTACCTGATGTTCAGCAGACATTCTGCAGAATGCCCTGTATATAACTCAAGACCTACACCAGTAAAATGGAAAATGAAGTATGGAACGTATTCTGATCTTTGTACCTACACTGGTGTTATTTTAACAAAAATTAGACAATTAAAAATACCAAATACATGCCTGTTTAGCTCTTCAATGCTACAAATTATTGGTTTTTTTTTTATGAAGATCATGTGGATCTCATTCAAGAAATGGAAAAATTTCTCAGACAGCCATAGCTGAAAAGTTGAACAATTGTTTAGCTAAAGTCAATGACACTACTGCAGGTTTCGGTCACAAAAACGTGTGTGCTCAATGTCTGCCACATACACTTACACCAGACATGAAGACAGCAAGACTGAAAGCATATGAATGATCATTGGATATAAAAGTGAAAATAATGATTATCTGTAGAGCAATGTCAATTGTGACGAAAGTTGGGTGCATCACTAACTCTCAGAAATGACAAGTCAGTCAGTTAAACATCGCCACCCCACTTCTCCCAACAATAAAAAATTCAAGACTCAACCTTACAATGGAAAATGCATGCTCACCATTTTCTGTGACTATAGAGGCATTATTCACCAGGAATACATAATCAAATATACAAAAATCAATTATGGTGAAGACTGTAATGAAGATGAAAAACAATAAATCAACCACATTCACTGGGTGGGGGGGAGCCAATGCTTCTTCAGCACATTAAGGCCAGACCCCACATTAGTGCTGCTGCTTCAGCTGCAATGAACAGCACTGGATCTGAAGTTATTCCACACCTCTCTATAGCCTGGATTTGGCACTGCGACTTCTGGTTTATTGCGGTCTCTCAAGAAACATCTCACAGGAAGTCATTTCACACACAATAAAGTTCAAGCTGATACAGAAAAACTGTTTCGAGGACAGCCAGAAGAGTTCTACAGTGATGGCTTTGAAAAAATTTACTGAACGCATTAGATCAAAGGAGTGGGAGACTACATGGAAAAATGAGGTATAACAACAAACTACATTTATGAGCTGTTTTTTGTGTTTTCTTTAATTTCAATATTTTGTCTGGGAGTAAAGACACAAACATGGAGGGAATGTTTTCCAACACCCTGCATACTTCTTGTTCTGCGGGCAGCAGTCAAAACTGCCATACCTGACTCATAAGCAAAAATAAGGCCTACTTTTCTGTGGTATGAACTTCATATGATACCTAATTACACATCAACTATCACACTATGATCAAGTTTTTCTCAAAAATAAAGTGACACATACCTGTTTTTGTACCGCTGTACTACTTAAGGCTGAGGTGATCTGGTTACCGCGTCCATCTGTTATTACCAGTGGCTTGATAAGTGGAACAAGACTTGCAGAAGAGGGACTTGAGGGTGGTGGTGCCAGTGGTGGATTTAACGGCTTGATCTGTTGGACCATGACCATTCCAGGTGTCACAGTTCCCACTTGGCCACCCCTTGTTGTTCTAACAATGCCACGACCAGTCCCCCTTGATAATGCTCGATATGACTGTGATGAGCGAACAACGCTTACATCTTTCCTTGGACGACCAGGTCCTCGTCCCTATATTAAGATTGTGCAAACAGATGCAACTCTACTGACTGGTCAAAAAAACTCACTGTGTGTGTACTGTTCAATGGGAGCCTACAAGCTGTGCCTTGGGGTCTGCAAGTTCAGCAGGCTGTACTCAGTAAACATAACGCCTTTCCTGACCTTCATTTTATGATCACTGCTACTAGTCAAACTGTTTGTGTAATAAACTTTTCCATTAATTTGAATGCAGGTTTTTACATTTTAAGTGGGAGCTGGGATAACATAGTCAGTAAAGTAACTAGACTATGGCCTGAGCAGTCTGGGTTTCAAATCTTGGAGGAGGCAAGGTATTTTTTATCTCTTGTTCAAAATTTCCAGACTGACTATGGGGACCAACCAGCCGCCTATTCAATCAGTAAAGGACTATTTCCCAAACATAAAGCAGGTTTGGTGTGAAGTTAGTCCCCTCCATTTAATGTCGCAGTTCAACATTCGTGGAGCTATATGTCTTCTCCCTCTGTATGCCTTCCTAGCATAGACAAGGAAAACTTTACTTTTACAGTTTAGGTATGTTCCTCATTGGTACATATTCTTACTCTAAATGCTACTATAAGATGTGCTCCAGGACTCTGTGAGTTTAGACAACTTGGAAAAGACTCTGAAAGGGGTCCATGGCACCAGGAAGCTGAGCTCCAGGGGGAAAAAATGGTGGGGCAATCAAATCTAATCAAATCTACTAAATCAGCCAAGTTTCAACACCCTCAACTGCGAAACTGTTACAGGGGAACTGTACCACTTACTTTCAAACACTCTGTGGTTAAGGTCATTTACACTTTGTACAAAGAACACAGAACAACCTATTAGGAGAGGATAAAACTTTTTGGCCAACAATATCATCTCTGTGGTAAAATTTTAAATGCTGATTTTAAAATTGCTGCAGCCACAAATAACAAGCCTCCCTTTCACATATTTGTATAATGGAATAAATGAATTTCAGAAAATTCCAACGCATGGCATGACAAAGAACCAACTGGCATATTTTCATAGTACGGAGCTCAAATGGCAGAATTACTCTAATAAACTAACAAACACTCATACATCTGGATCATTAATAAAGGCGTACAATTAATCAGTTAACAATGAAAACCACACTAATGCCACATGTGACTTGGCTCTGTTGCATGTTCAGTATGTAATGTCACTGGCTAGATTATGGCCATGCAGCCACAATTTCTCGCTCAGAAAAAAAGGTATCAGTTGTAATGACCACAGCACACTAAATCAAGTAACAAGTCAAAAATTTCTTCCACTAAAAGTGAGTCACAATATCAAGTCTTCAAATTCGGCAACACTGTTTACACCAGGTTTCATATGGGACCAGGAAAATTTTGCTAAAAAATACTGGATTTCATTAAATGTGGAAAAACTGAATCAGAATTTGACTCTATATAATGTACTAGGATTACAGCTTTTGGCACAGTCTGTATACACATCATGCAAAGAACATCTACAAATAAAACACTCGATGAAACTGCCTGGTGGGCAGTATCATTAATTATTATTTTTAATTCAGTGTTCAAAGAACACCAAGACGTATACTATGAACAATCCTAAAAACTCACTCGGCCTCTGGTACGAGCTGAATGTTGTGTAGGTGTGGAAGACGTGACAACAGGCTGATGACCAAGCTCTTGTTCAAAGCTGTTGTCACTTGTATCTGTATCACTACTGGCAACAGGTCCATACTGATGGTTTGGTGTTGATGAAGTAGCTGGTGCAGATGATGGTGACAAATTGGTGTAACAATGGTCCATGCGAATTGAATCAGTCAGAAGGGCAGTTTCCTCCTCAACACTCAGCATGTCTGGCATATACAGAATAAAGTCATCATTACACAACTCAAAAACATATCTCTGTTCACACAACAGTGACCATTTTATCAAAATTAATCCATAATTCCACCGACTCCTACCACACTTTCTTTCTTGTGGTCAGTCTCTATCAATTACAACATTTTTTCATAAAAACTGCAACTGTACATTCAATAGGACCCAGCAGTCCACAGTAGAGATGCACAATACACTGGGTCTCCAAGCACCTAAATTATTGGCAAATGGAAACTGCATAGGTACTTTTGCACAACTGTCCCACTTCAATTCACCAACATACCAATACCAACCAAAAACTTGTGCATCATGTTGCAGTTCATGTACTTCAATTGCCACTATCTAAGTCACTTTACAACACTGTGTATGAATATATATGTAATGCCAGGCATTTCAGTACAGCCGAACCATATCAAGTGTAGCAGCATGGTTATGCCACAATAACAAGTCTACAACTATGCTCACACACCCATGATGGTACAGCTGTTATGAAACATAGTGTTACATGTGTGTGTGCGTGCGTGTGTTGATACACAACATTGTGACGTGACGGAATTACACAACGGAAAATGGTTAATATGGGTATGAAACTTCCTCGGGTCTGCTTAACAGGCTCAATTTAACTTTAAATCATACAGCAAATAAGCATACCCTGACACAGGCATTTTGCATTTTGGTACAACGTATGAGGTTTTAATTTCTATGATTATCCCATACTTACAAACACAATTCCACACATACACATTTCATTCTATACCCCAATCTGACACCTTTCTGGAGGCATGTCTCTTTATCTTCTATGTGAAGGCTGGAGCATCTCCACAGTTTCACGTTAAGCTTAGCACTTGGTACTCAAAACAGATCTCAGGTGACATCTTCAACTCTCTTTCACATCAATTAGCCTTCTCTACACACAAATCTACTGGATACAGTTGAGTACACTTGTTACAACAGCCAGATGTTATTAAATTATGCAGCCAGTGTCTTTCTGTCAAATTTAACAGGACATGCACGACTGTCATGTAACTCACCCTTACCTAGCATGGCGGTAACATTTTCACCAAGAATCTGCTTTGCCTGCTCTGACTGCAGTGCCGTCTCCAGCTTTTCCAATTGTTCAGGGTCCATTTCGAGAAATGGGTCAACCAAAGTCTCATTAGTTCCTGCATATAAACATTCTTTAAGATTTCAATTTAAAATGAGAGAGAGAAAAAAAAAATGTAAACTGCATATCTGCAGCCTGCTGTTATTAACAGTTTTTTTTCTGTTAAGAGAATTTATGGCCAAATAAATAAATGCCAGAAATGAAAGAAACAACACATAAAACACATAAATAAACATGGAGAGCCCTGAAATTAAATTCTATGAGTCCATCACACAATAATATAGCCATTTTACCAAAAAACAAAATCTTTAGCACAAAAATCAGCAAAGTAGGAAGGAAGAGGCTCTTCATGATACCAAGACCTGAAGCATCTACATATGAAATGAATTCCCTGTACACAAAATCTAAAAATCTAACCATTCAGCAAAATGCTGCTGCTGCTCCTGCTCCTAACACTACTATTATTACTCAATGCATCTTCTAGCTAACATATATGCTTGTGCAACTTCATGCCCACCGGCTAGCAACACAACTTGGCTGAGTACTAATATATCATCCAGAAGAACCTGGCAAATGCTGATAAAAGTATTAATGCTCATACAAGCCATAAATTGTTCTTTGTGGTTTGTCAAAATGATGTACAGTGCAACCCAGAGGGCTTTTGCTGTGTAAACCTATACAATGTAAAAATTTTATAGAAAGTTGGCTTTCCAATATTTCAGTTCCCTTGACAGCTACAATGTATCAACTGAGAAACACATTTAAAAAAAAAACAGGTTCCTTTTTCAAGAAGCAACAGTCAGCATTCACACATTCTTTCAGCAGAAACATTACATAGCACTAAAATAAAATTAGAAGCATCCCCACCAAAATCTCTGAGACGGTTATCACGTGAAACTGGTTTTTCAAAGTCGCCTATACACGCAGCCACAAAACTGCTTTGTATGCAACCATAAGCATTTACAGATATGCAAAAATTCCAGACGAGAAATTCTGATGCGTATATTTTTGTCAGCGATTCTGTCCATGTCTGGTGATGAAGCACAAGCACATGCACTGTTCTGTGATTTCTGACATCACAATAAATCAATACATACCAAAAACACTCCAAAATACCTACCATAAGTGACTGAAGCAACAGCATGAGCAGTAAACATACTTCAACACACAACATGGTCACACAGTACACACTATACACTAAGACGAATTTTACAACTCGTAACTCATTCTGTTGACATTCACCACTAGAATGCATCAATAATATTCTCTGAAGATGACCCTTTAAGGGTTCAAACATGTTGGAGTTACATACAATGTTAATAAAGTGGTGAATTAATAATACATGAGTACATTTGTCAGTGTTTATTTGATTTGTCGAGGTATGTTCATCATGCAATGTCTGTGCTCAGCATAATTTATCAAATATGCATGGTAGTTTCAAAATGTTCCCAGCATCCCTTTATTTCTGAGAAATACAAAACAGTACAATCACTACATTTCCTTCAAAATAGCCCCCTTGTGCAACTCCACACTTCTGCAGTGACTGTCAAGGTCTTTGAAATATTCCTGGAAGCCATTTTGTGAACGCCTTTTCAGCTCTTCCATCACATGCGTAATAATGTTAGTAGCATCACAAATATGCCATCATTTCAGTGCTGATTTCTGTCAAGGGTACTGGTAAAAATCAGCTGGAACCAGGTCAGTGTATGCAGGGGATTCTCCAGTGTTGTCACATCCTACTTTGCTAAGTCATCCTATCCTAGACCAAAACCAGTGTGCAGGATCATTAACATGAAGGGGAACCCAACTGTTGGTTCTCAATTTTCAAGGTGTTTCCTTCTGACCACATCCCTAAGGCAATGATGGATGTCAACATATACTTCTCCACTCACAGTTTTACCTTTAGGGATGAACTCATAATGGACCATGCCCTGGCAATATAAAAAAAAATTTCCTTTACCCCTATCAACTCTTTATTTTTGCTACGTGGTGGTGATGACGATTTCCATTCAGAAAATTACCTTTTTTGTGGATCATACACAAAGCACCATGTTTCAACCCCTGTAATTGCGTTGTTAATGAATTCGTTGTCTTCATTCGCCATATTGATGAGGTCACAAGAAATGCTTATTTATGCTCCACTTTGTTCAGGTGCCAGCATTCAAGATACCAAATACTGATGAAGGTGAAACATGTTCAACACATCATGCAGAATACTGTGATAACTTCTTACAGAAATTCCAACCTCTGATGCAATATGGGTCACAGATTTCCTTCTGTCACTTCTCACAATCTCTCGCACATGTTTGACATTTGCTTCATTTGTTGACATTGCTGGGCAATCACTACACAGATCACTGTCAATACTTTTGCGCCTATCATGTTAGTGTTTATGCCTATCACACACCTGAGATTTTTTCACTGCTCTGTCACCACACTCTTGCTGCAATATGGCTAATGTCTCCACTGGTGATTTCTGCAGCTAAACACGAAGTTTGATACTCATACATTGTTCAATTACATTTTCAACAGAGACACAACCTTACATATGCTAAAGAAACAAACAAATGTGTTATGCCCTTATAGGTTATGAAATGGTAAAACAATCTTTGTGATTACATCATCAATTATGCCAATTTTAGATGCAGAAAATTCCCTCATGCCCCAATTTCTGTAAATGGTAACAGAATTTTCTTGTAAATTACACCAGCCAGTTCCGTAATCTTTTTGAAGCTACTATGTATGAGTTATAACTCAATATTTCTTGATCAGACCTCATATCTCCATTTTAAAAATACATAAGATAATCCTCTGAACTACTTACCTTCTGAGGTACTTGTCTGGGATGCAGGTGGAGGGTAGAAACCCTCAACTGTGAGGTTGACATGTGGATTTCCATCATTCTGACTGTCACATGTACCATTTGAATCCTGACTGCTGTCATCACCCTGTGTAGATGCTCCCACTCGCACAACACTCACTGGTGCATTTTGTTGATTTGCTATTTTAAGAAATAACAGTTCCCAACAACATATCATTAACATGTTACTCAAAAGTCATACAGTTTGACACAAATGACAGATAACAAGAACAAAGACAAAGAACCAAAATTTTAAGTTTCCTACTATTAACTGAGCTTCCAAGTAACGTCTGAACTACAGAAGGTGCGGAAGATACGCCCAGTCCCTAAACGCCATTCCATTACAGCAAAGGGCCAGAGTGAAAGTATGACCCTCACAGTTCTTAACATTAACAGACATGAGGTCAGTTTCAGACTCCACTGAGCCCACAATGCACACTATACAGGGGGCAGGATGAACCGGGAAATGATAGCAAATAGAAATATCTCTCCTGTCCTAAGAAGGAACCCTTGATCATCCAGTCTATCATTCGGCTCACTTATCAATCCTGTCCACAATGTGAAGCAAAAGCTTAAATAAATTCCAGTTTTTTACATACTGAAATTATGATCAGAAGATATTTAGCATCCAGCATTTGCTTCTCTGCATGACCAATCCAGTGATGTAAAGGGGATCCCACCTAAGCAGTGTAAGCAGGACCCAGTGGTAATGCCACTAATTTAAAAACTGGTTTAATGCCAGGAAGCAGTAAATGAACAGAAAGACACAAAAATGCATTCATCACTTGAAGAGAGTGGATTTATGACTTACAGTTATACACAGGAATATTTTATGGACTATGTCATTGTGCAGATCAACAATATAAGAAACAAAGAATCTGGTACACACAACTTTATATGTAAACTGTAATGCTGTCCCTGTTCATGCCATGACAAGGGAAGTATAGGTATAGCTCCACTCATTCTTAACCTTGGCATTAGATGGAGGTGAGTGGTGAAGTTCATGCCCTGGTTGATTCATCCCCAAGTGATAACACCAGTACCCAATGTATAGGAGGATGTATGTGACCTCAGAGTCAGACTGATCATTTTGGAAAAGGAAAAATATCTTGCCCGTGCCAGGCTACAAACCCAGATTACATGTTGGCCATCTTCAGGTTTGCAAATAGGATCACTACCCTACAACCAGTGTAAATACCAATGTGTTTTTAAGACTGAGATCACATTCTTTTACACATGGCTATAATACTTGATCTATTAAATTATTTTTCTTAATGTGCAAATTAATTAACTTCATGAAGCAGATACATTTTTGAGAACATAGCAGTTCCCCAGCTAGTAAAGAAATGTCCAGCAATTTATGAAACCCAAAGGTTCATTGCCATTTTCATGACAGCCCACCAATGGTGCCCATCCTGGGCCAGAACAATCCAATCCACACCCTGCCATTCTATTTCCTAAAGATGCATTTTAATATTATCCTCCCAGCTATGCCTACAATTTCCAAGTAACATCCTTCCCTCAAGTTTCCCCACCAAAACCTTGTATGTACATCTCCACTCCCCCATACATGCTGCATGTGCTTACAGATTTGATAACCTGAATAACATTTAGAGAAGGTTGTGGATCATGTAGCTCCTCACTGTGCAATCTCCTTCGGTCCCATGTTACCACATCCCTCTTAGGCCTAAATATCTTTTTCAGCACCCTATTGTCAAACACCCTCAGCCAAGGTTCCTCCCCCCATATGAAAGACCAAGTTTCACATGCATATAAAACAACACACAAATTATAGCTCTGTATACTGTACTCTATATATTGGGTAATTAAAATTTAAAATACAATCGCTCGCGGACTAAAGCCACGGAGTTTAGTTTTATAACTTTTATATTGTGACCTGTGTTGGGCACATTTTAGTCCTTAGGTATGCTACACACATCTTGCCACTATTGTTATTGAATATACATATTCAACAGAACTGATTGAAAATATGGAAAAAGTTTCAAACTATACTGCCATACACAATACTTGAACACCTGAGGCTTACTTCACATAATATGTTTTTCTAACTGCATTTAAATCTGATAAACAGATAAACATTACTATAGGAAAAGTACAGGGGATAAAATAAGCATTTTCACACCACATTTATCCACCAAATAAAAAGTTTTGTAAACATCACAAGAAGAAATTGTTCACTACAATCTGACAGCACTGAACCAACAACATAAAGGAAAAAAAAAATGAATATACCAAGGCCATGTTTTATGCCCATCTGTTCTACATCTTTCTGCTTTAATGCCCTCTACCAATTGGAACCATTTCCTAATTTAAATAGTCATTTTCAGTTTAACACCCTCTGACTGGCTTATTTCCACTTACTTAAGTCTGTTTTATGGGAACATGCTTTTTTATTCATGCTAACTCTATCAAGAATACAACTAGGGCATAAAAAAAGGACACTGTGTACGCTCTTTCAGAAAATGCATTTTGCCAATTTGTAGTCTGTAACTCTGGAACTCACAAAACAAAAATTGTCAGGGCACATTAGTATCACCTTTGCAGTGGAAATGCAAGCACAGTTGAGTGAAACACTTGTGCGGAATCAATACATCATTCAACAAATGCATTCTGTGATACAAAACATCTACATCTTGCAGCTCCAAGGTGCCATCCTTAAGGAGTCATTATAACAAAAGTGTATAAGCCAACATGCCAATATATATTCCACTCCTCCGTGTAAGAGTGATTAAAATCTTAAAATGCTAAAATATATAACTGATAAAATCAATAAATTACAGTATTCTGATTATATATATATATATATTATTATTATTCCCTTTTACGGCCTCATTGGACCACTTCAGTCAATCATTTTCTGGTCATCTTCATCTTCAACGTGTTTTCTTTCCGAATGGCCCAATAGCTCCTCA
>Ga0123357_10000846_pt1 | contig 31107 bp, 40 predicted proteins | sample TergutEmb28metaG_FD_89873 | JGI IMG/M metagenome (GOLD analysis project Ga0123357, IMG submission 89873) | Embiratermes neotenicus P4 segment gut microbial communities from Petit-Saut dam, French Guiana - Emb289 P4 | ecosystem: Host-associated > Arthropoda: Insects > Digestive system > Gut ...
AGCGTCGCGCAGGTCAGCGCCGCTCAGGTCAGCGTCGCTCAGGTAAGCGTCGCGCAGGTAAGCGCCGCGCAGGTCAGCGTCGCGCAGGTAAGCGCCGCGCAGGTCAGCGCCGAACAGGTTTATTTTTGCCTTGACGGCAAATTCAAGCGCAATGATAATGCTGTTTTCTTCGGCATCGTGCTCAAAAAGTACAGCGCCAGTAAAACATTTTCTAATTTCGATTTTCATGGCGCCTCTCCGGTGGCTTTGGCGATGACGGCGCGCAGTTCGTCAGCGAGTTCGTAATCGCCATCATTTTCTTCGGCAATTTCTCGAATTGCTTCCTCTGCCTTTTTCAACGCTTCAAGCAATTCAGGCGCGGCGGCGATCAGGCGAGCGTTGGCTTCGTCGTTGCTGCCGTAAACGGCAATTGATGCGTTGTCGGTGCATTCGTCAGGCAGCATCACGACTGTGTAATCTTCGCCGGTGTGCGCTTCCCAAGGTGCGGGAGTATGTTTTATGCTCATGCTGCTTTCCTCTCTGCGATTTGTTGCTTCGGCGCGGTGGGCGCGAAGCAAAAAAGTGCGATTTTGATTTTTCCGTAGGCGGTGAGTTTCCAAGCTTCGCAGTTGGTGCTGTTGCCGTATTCGTCGCGCTCGGATTCGATGGCGCGCTTTTTCAGCGCGGCCAGCAGTTCTCGGATGGCGCGCTCGCCGCTGACGGTGGTGACGATGCTGTAGTCGAGTTCGTAGTCGAATCCAGCGGCGGGCGGCGCGTCCAACACGTTTACGTAGGGCGTCGCCGGATGGCCTTGCCCGCCGATCCACTCGGCGATCTGGGCAACGGCTTCGATGTCCGCTGCGTTTTCTTTCAGCAGGGAAATCTTGGCGTCGGCGAATCGCCGCTCGCGGCTGATGAGCGTGCACAAGAGCCCGGCGCCGGTGGTGTTGCAGTCGTGTTTGTCTTGCTTCATCGCTATCTCCTTTTGAGACTGTGTGTGGCGAATAATAGCCAAGCTATTTTCACAAGTCAATAGTTGTGCTATTATTATTTCCGTAGTTTCAGAAATTTGCAACAGCGGCGGGCGCGCCAGCTGGCCGGTGACGGTTTTTTGGCAACAAAAAACCCGCCTTGTGGCGGGTTGGGTTGGGTCTGCGCTGAATTTTTATTGTGCGGCGTATTTCACGTCATTCAGTTTTTTTCCGACGCATGCTTTGTTGTAGGCGTCGGGATTTTCGGCGCCGTTGTAGGTTTTTGTTTTGGTGACGGCGTAGTGTTCAAGGTTCATCCCGCCGAATCCGTTTTGCGCACGAAATTGGATGCAAAGCAGATCGCCGGTGTCGTCTGACAGCACTTTGGTAAATTCGACTGACTTTGGATTTCTGGCGCTTTCTCGGATGACTTTCGTAACGGCGAAAACGCGAGCGGCGCGCTGGTTCTCCAGCGCTTTGGCGTTTGCTTTCGCTTCTTCGGCTTTGGCGTGCTCTTCTTTTTGCCGCGCCATCTCTTTTTCTTTTTCTTCTTTGGCCTTCGCTTCGGCGGCGCGTTGTTCCGGCGTTTTCGCGGCTTCGATGGCGGCAATTTTCTCTGCTTCTTTCGCTTTGCGCTCGGATTCCGAAGGGCCGAAGATGGCGCCAAGAACGCCTACAAGAACGATGGCGCCGAGGATGTACCATAGGATGCTGCGTTTTTTCTTCGGAGCCGGTGTTGGTTGTGAAACTGGTTTTGTTTCTGCCACTGGCGGCATTGTTGATTGTTGAATGGGCGCTCCACAGTTCGGGCAGGCGCCCGCTTTGTCGCTGATGGATTTTCCACATTCCTTGCATTCGATCAGTGCCATTTTGTTTCCTTTCTGTTTACGGTTTTTCTGGTGCAGTTTTCAATACGTCCAAGAGCGTTTTTTTAATGTGAGATGGTACGTCGCGCCGCTTGTATTCCGAAAAAAAATCATTCATGAAGCGATCAAACTCAACAGTAATATCAAAAGGTGGGGATTCATTGATAACGTAGTTTTCAGAATATTTTGCAAAAATTCTCTCTATGTCCAATTCTTTTGCAAGGCGCGGGCTAAAAGAGCTTACTTGACATTTAAGACCTGTCGCAAACTTGAGCGCTGCTTTCAAATTCAACGCTTGCCGTCCGCGTAAATAGTGGTTGACAGAGCTTTGCGTTGTCCCGATGTGAAATTTTTTTGCAAAGGCAGCCTGAGACATTATTTTCTTGTCAATCTTTTGCTCATAAATGACTCTGAGCGCTTCAGCCTCGGAATCAATGACGCTTTGTTGGATGTGTAAAGTTTTTGCCATGGAAAATTATAAGTCAAACTATTAAACAAAAAGAATAGCGCCTCTATTGACTTGTACAAATAGTGGGACTATTATTTGGCAATGATCGCAACCAGCATTAAAGACATGCGCCGCTTGTTGCGCTGGTCTCAAGCCGCTTTGGCGAAAGAGATTGGCGTTTCGCAAGCAAACATCGCGCATTACGAGCTGTCCCGTAACGACCCTTCCCCGTCGGTTGCGCGACGCATCATTTCCGTCGCCGGAAATAACGGTGTCCAAATAACGATGGATTCGATTTACGGGGTGTCTCACGGATCTCAAAAGGACGCCGCCTGATGCGTTACGCTCGCCGTCTTTATCTACGCCGTCGCGCCGCCGCTGAACGTGCCAGTAGCCGCCTCGAGCGGTGCGAGCAGCGTTTTCTGATTTGGATGCGCAAAACAAATGTGGCTTTTTCGAGGTTGTTTCCATGACCTCCACTCTATTTTTTTCGCCTTTTTCTGTCTGTACGACGCTGTCCGACAAAATCGGACAGCGTCGTACATCCATGCTTGGAGATTAAAAAATGTCGGTTTCGATTCACGAAAATTTGAACGATGCGTTGAAAGAGGTGGTACTTGCACTCGGCGGAACGAAGCGCGTGGGCGCTCGTTTGTGGCCGGAGAAATCCGCCGACGAGGCGGGGCGTCGCCTCGCTGATTGTTTGAATCCCGACCGCCGCGACAGGCTCGATCCTGAGCAGGTGTTGTGGTTGTTGCGCGAGGGGCGGCGCGTTGATTGTCACGCGGCGATGTTTTTTGTGTGCGCAACGGCTGGTTATGAAAAGCCTGAGGCGCTTAACGACGCGGAACGCAAGGCGCTGCTTCATCAGGAATTTGTTGAGTCGTCGAAGAGAATGGAGATGTTGTGGCGTCAGATTAACGCGCTCAACGATATTGATGGGGGTGTGAAAAATGTCTGAGAGACTTTTCCCTTTTGAAAGTTGTTTGTTGGGCGACGAGCCGAAGGCCGTTGAGAAGAAGAAGGAAATCACGTTGACGGTTTCAGTTGATACTGGCGATTTCATTACGTGCATCGAGCGAATTTGCAAGGCGACGCTCGGCTCTGAGGGGCGCGCGTCGTGGGCACGAACGCGCTTGCTGGCATTGGGCGATAATGTGGCGGTGTTTGTTCGTGGTTCTGTCTGCGTCAGCCCGGCGCGGGTGATGTTCGCGCTTTTGCCGTCGTATGAGTTGATGCAACTGGCGATGGAAGCGGAATTGGATCGTGCGGAATTTGGCGCAGATGTGAGTGAGTGTCAAAGGACGCAGGCAACGATGGTGATCGACGGCGGGGATTCGTGAGATGGGAATTTATCTCAAGGACGCTTACGGCACCGAGCAGGAAATCGGTTTCATTCACGGGCTTGGAAGGTGGTCGGAGCCGGGCGCGCGCATGTCGCGCTTCGCTGTTTTGTTGTTGTTCAGGGACGCGCTCGAAAAGCGCAAGCGTTGGAACGGCGTTTCTCGCTCGGCTGTAATGGCTGCGCTTGAATCTGAAATTATTTTGGAGAGCAGACATGCAACGCATTGATGTTTGTTTTTCTTGGCTACGGTCGGTTTGCGGTTTGTTGCGCCGCGTGATCGCCGACCGCGCGCCGCTCGCGCGCCGGATCGACGCGGTAGGGGGCTGAGATGGTCTTTCGGATCGTTTTGTTTTTGGCCGCGACGATTTACGCCGTGATGTTCGCTGTTTCGCTTTTTTCTGAAAAGCCGCTTGACCCGGATTCCAGAGTGATCGGCCATGTCTGGATCGCGGCGTTCGCGGTTGTAGCGTCTATCGACAATGCTCTTGAGAGAAGGGGTAAAAAATGAGTTGTTCAAACGGCCAAATTCCACCGCGCCCGATGCCGATGGCTCCGGCGTTGAAGCAGGCGAAGATGTTGGTTGAGGTTTGCACAAAATTTGATGAGCTGAAACATTTTATTGAGACCAAACACGCGATCGCCAAAAACTCTTCAGAAAAGTCGGTGATTTTTTCTAGTGAAGTCGCTGACTTTTTGGCAAAGGTAATGCTCCATCTCGTGGGTTTGAAGTGGACGTGCACCAGCACCATCGAGGAACTGCTTCAAGGGAAGTACGAGGCGACTATCGCGCCCGAGCCGTTCCCCAAGTTCGACGACAAGGCTTTTGTGTCGATCGAGCAGGCGGCTGAGATTTTTGCGGAAGCGTTTCGCTCACAATCAATCACTGTTTCCGTTTCGACGTTTCAGAAAGATGTCGCCGTCGATGAAACCGCCGAATGCAAATAGTTCTTTCGGCTGGCCGGTTCCTACTCCGACCCGACAGCGCCAGCCCGCGCCGCCTTCTCCGACCCCAAGGTTATGGCGGCGCACCTTCTTTGCCCGGAGCGCTTGCCGCGTTTCTTTCCTCCGTCTGGGTTGTTGGCGGCGGGCGTTCGCGGGCGCCATTTTGAGTAACCCATGATTGATTTTTCTCGCATCGCCGCCGCCGCGCTCGGCGCCATCGATCAACTGCTGGCTGAGTGGTTGCCGCACGGTCGGCGTGATGGGCGCGAATACAAGAGTCTCAATCCGACGCGCTCCGATGGGTGCGAGGGGAGTTTTTCAATCAATTTGCGCACGGGCGCGTGGGCGGATTTTGCGACGGATGACGTTGGTGGCGATTTGATAAGCCTCTACGCTTATCTCAACCATTTGACGATGGGCAAGGCGGCAAGGGCGGTGGCAGAACGGCTTGGGATTGTTGAGTTGCCATCTCACGCTACTTCGGGTAGCCCTCTCCCGCCAGCGGACGAGGGGAAAAAATCGCGTTCCGAATGGGAGCCGATTTTGCCGGTTCCCGATTCGGCGCCGCCGCCGCCGAAGGCTCACATCAAGCGCGGGCGTCCGGCCGCAACGTGGAGTTATTTCAACGCCGACGGTGAGTTGCTCGGCGTGGTGTACCGCTTCGTCAAGAGCGACGGCGGCAAGGAGATTTTGCCGTGTGTGTGGGCGCGAAATCCGCAATCAGGCGCTCATGACTGGCGCTGGATGGCTTTTCCTGAGCCGCGCACGCTCTATGGCCTCGATAAGCTGAAACCAACCGGCAAGGTGCTGATCGTCGAAGGCGAGAAGTGCGCCGATGCGGCGCGCGCGGCGCTGGGGCCGGACACGACGATTTCGGTGGTGTCGTGGCCGGGCGGGTGCAAGGCGGTGGACAAGGTGAATTGGTCGCCGCTCGCCGGGCGCAAGGTGATTTTGTGGCCTGACTGTGACGCGCAGCTTGACAGGGCGGGGCTGGTGTTGCCCGAGGATTTTCAGCCGGGCATGAAGGCAATGGCGCGGATCGCGGCGCTGCTAGCGGCGTTGTCGCAACCCGCCGAGGTGCGGATGGTGAAGATTCCGGCGCCGGGAGCGAAGCCGAGCGGCTGGGATGTGGCCGACGCAGTGGCCGAAGGTTGGGGCAAGCCGGAGTTGCTCGACTATCTGAAAAACAATTTGCGAGAAATCGCGATAGACCCCGATCAGGCTGCGCCGGGCAAGCCGAAGCGCGACGCCGATTGGGCGAAGGAACTCATTCGCAACGAAGATGGAATTTTGAAGTCGGTCGTTCCGAATGCGTTTCGCTTCTTGCTGCACAGTGATGAATGGCGCGGGGTGTTGGCTTACGATGAGTTCGCCGGGCGCACGATCAAGCGCGCGCCGCCGCCGTTTGAGCGCGGGCGAAAGGGCGCTTGGGAAGAACTCGACGATTCGTTTACCGCCGATTGGTTGGCGGTGCGCGTCGGGCTGACGAATCTGCGCGCGCCGATGGCGGCGGAAGCTGTGGAGATGGTGGCGCGACTCAACACGATTAACCCGGTGGTGGATTATTTCGATGGTTTGAAACACGACGGGGTGGCGCGCGTCGATACTTGGCTCTCGGCGTTCATGGGGTGCGGGGATACGCCATACAACCGGATCGTCGGGCGGCTCTGGCTGCTCGGCATGGTGAAGCGCGCTTATGAACCGGGGTGCAAGTTCGATTACATGCCCATTCTCGAAGGCCCGCAAGGCCACGGCAAGACGATGGCGCTCGAAATTCTCGCCAGCCCGGAATGGTTTGGGAACACTGATTTTGTGATGGGCGACAAGGATTCAATGGCCGTCCTGCAAGGCAAGTTGGTTTACGAGATTGCTGAACTGGATTCGTTCAACAAGGCCGACATCACGCGCGTCAAGAGTTTCATCACGCGCGTCAAGGATGAGTATCGTCCGGCGTATGGTCGGCGGTTTGTTGAGCAGCCGCGCCGCGTGATTTTTGTCGGCACGACGAATCAGCACGAATACTTTCGCGATACCAGCGGCAACCGGCGGTTCTGGCCGATCAAGGTGGTATCGCAGATTGATGTTGAGGCGTTGCGCGCGGTGCGCGATCTGCTGTTGGCGGAAGCGGTGGCACTGTACAAGGGCGGATCGCGCGTTTATCCGACGCGCGATGAACAAAAGATCATCGATCCCGAGCAACGATCTCGCGAGCTTTCCGACTCTTGGGAAGAATGGATCATGGACTACTGTGCGAAGAATACGTTCATGGAAATCAGCAGCGCGGAAATCTTGTCGGAAGTTTTGAAGGTGGATCGCGGTCGCGTCAACGTGTCGATGGAGACGAAGATCGGCATCATCATGGGGCGCAACGGGTGGGCGAAAATCGAGCGGCGAACAGCAGCAAAGCGTTATGTGTACAGACGGCCACAGAAAGCCGAAGGCAGCACTGACGTAGAAATTGGAGTCGATGATGTTCCGCCGTTTTGATCGGCGAAGGTTCCTAACCTTTGAAAGGTTAGGAGCAGGTTGGGAACCAAAAAGCGTATATAAATCAACGCGCTTCCGAACCTTCCGAACCTTCCTAACCTTTTCTCGCCCGCGCACGTGTGGGCGCGCACGTGTGCGCACATGCGCGCCCGCATGCCCGCGCGTAAAGGTTGGGAAGGTTAGGAACGTTGGGAAACGTCAGGCTGTAAGCGGGTTTGCAGGTTCCGAACCTTTGTATTTTTTTGGAAAGGTTCGGAAGGTTGGGAAGGAAAAGCGGCAATGATCGAAAACAAAGCGCCGGTTGCGTTTGAACTTCTTCTCGCCGATTGGGCAGAGTGGAAGATGAGCGGTTGTAGCGGGCGGCTCGGCTTCCCGCGCGCAGCAGCGTTTACACGGCTCTCAGGCGGCGGCTTACCTGACTACATCCCCGACGTGGATCGCGCCATCGCCTGCGCCGACGTTGACGCGGCAGTGGTGGCGGTCGGCGGCATCCATCAGGGGTTGATCGAAGTGGTGTACATGTGGCCGGGGATGATCGGGATTCGCAAGGCGATGGAAAAATACAAGGTCAGCCAGCGAACGATTTACAACTGGCTCGACACGGCGAGGTTCGTTGTGTGGCAAGAATACGTCAAGATTCAGGCGTAGAAGAAAAAAACTCTTGACACGGAAATTGCAACGATTTAAGCTATTTCTGCTAGTTTGTCGATTTTGCACTCAAAACCTTTTCAAGCCCTGAGATTCGTCTTGGGGCTTTTGCTTTTATGACCTCACGCGCGATGACTCTCTGCCGACATCCGGGATGCGGCAAGGCGATTGCTCGCCCCGGATTTTGTGAGCGTCACGCCCAACAACATCAGCAAGAGCAAGCGGCGCGAGATCAGCGTCGCGGCTCGGCGCACCAGCGCGGCTATACGTCAAAGTGGCAACGCGCGCGCGCCGGTTTCTTGGCGCTGCATCCGCTCTGCGATGAGTGCGCGCGACACGGGCGCGTTTCTGCCGCGACGGTTGTCGATCACATCAAACCGCACAAGGGCGACCGCGCTCTTTTCTGGGATCGCGACAACTGGCAGCCTCTTTGCAAGCCTTGCCACGACGCAAAAACCGCGCGCGAAGATGGCGGTTTCGGAAATTTCGCACGCGGGCAGGGGGCGGGTCAAAAGTCTAGCGCTCTTCTCGAAAGACCGCGCCCCAAGTCAACTTTTTGCGCGCGCAAGTTTCAGGGGGGGGGTATTGGTAATGTGGTGAAAGGAAGGGGGCAGTAATGGGATCGCGCGGCCCCGCTCGGAAGCCCGACGTTTTGAAAATACACGAGGGAAATCGCGGGCATCGGTCTATCAATCTGCCCGCTGGCGTGAATCCGACGGTTGAAGAGCCGGACATTCCGAAGCATCTTGGCCGTGAGGCGCGAAAAGAGTGGCGTCGAATCGTGCCGACGCTGTTGGAACTTGGTTTGTTGACGAGGATCGACCGCGCAGCGCTGGCGTTGTACTGCCAAGCGTTTGGGCGCATGGTTGAGCTGGACATCGCGATGGCGCGACGAATTGACAAGCTGGTTGACGAAGGCCGCGACTATTACGAAGCGGTGGATTCGGTTCACATTAGCTACGCCGCTTCCGGTTACTCACAAATGTCGGCGCGCGCATCGACGATTAGAAGCTACCGCGAAGAAGTGTTGAGATACCTTGCACAGTTCGGCCTGTCGCCTAGCGCTCGCGCGCGCGTCACGCCTTCCAACAATCAACTTTCGTTGCCGGGGATGGACAAACCGGCAACAGCATGGCAAAAATTCGCATCATGACCTACACCGACCGCGCGATCAGCTACGCCGAACGTGTCGTCGCCGGGAAAATTCCTGCCTGTCGATTGCACCGCGCCGCTTGCGAGCGCCAGTTGCGCGACCTCGATCGTGCTGTTGATGGCTGGATGTACACGTTTGACGCCGAATCCGCGAACCGCGTTTGTCAATTCATCGAGCTTTTGCCGCACATTAAAGGCGAGTGGGCGCGCCCGCAGCTTGTCGATGGCGCGATGCACTACCCGAAAATCAAACTCGAAGATTGGCAGTGCTTCATTCTCTGCACCGTGTTCGGCTGGATCAACGTTGAAACCGGCCGGCGCCGTTTCACCCGCGTTTACGAAGAAGTGCCGCGAAAAAATGCGAAGTCAACCAAAGTTGCCGGCATCGGGTTGTACATGATGACTGCCGATGGTGAGCCGGGCGCAGAGTGCTACAGCGTCGCCACCACCGGCGAACAATCGCGCATCGTTTGGGGCGACGCCGCCAAGATGGCAGAGCGCGAGCCTGAATTCCGCGCGCTGATGGGCGTTGACGTTCACGCGCACGACCTCGCTGTGCCTTCCACGGCCAGCATTTTCCGGCCGCTCAACGCCGAAGGCAGCACGCTCGACGGACTCAACATCCACTTTGGCGCCGTCGATGAATTTCACGCGCACAAACGCCGGAATCTTTTCGACGTGATCGACAGCGCCACCGGCGCGCGTTCACAGCCTTTGATCTGGATGGTGACGACGGCGGGCAGCGACCGCAGCGGCATCTGCTACGAACAGCGCTCGCACCTCGTGAAAATTCTCGATCGCGTTGTCGAAGATGAATCGTTCTTTGGCGTTGTCTTTTCGGTCGACGATGGCGACGATTGGTCAGACCCCGCCGTGTGGGCGAAGGCGAATCCGAATTTTGGCGTGTCCGTGTTGCCAGACGACATGGAAGCCGCCTGTCGAAAAGCGTTGTCGATGCCGAGCGCGGTCAACAACTTCTTGACCAAGCGCCTAAACGTCTGGGTCAACGCTGATAGCGCGTGGATGGACATGCTTGCATGGGAAGCATGCGCGAATCGTTCGCTCACCATCGACGATGTTCGGCACTTGCCATGTTTCATTGCACTTGATCTTGCAAGCAAAATAGACGTGGCGGCGAAAATCAAAATGTTTGTCGATCAAGAAAACGATCGTTACTACATCTTCGCCGACTACTATTTGCCGGATCGTGCTGTTGAAAACAGCGCAAACAGCCAGTATCAAGGCTGGCAACGCGCCAACCTGTTGCACGTTACGCCGGGAGAAATCATCGACTTCGACGTGATAGAGCAGGACATCATTACTGATTGCAGTCAATTCGACGTGCGAGAAGTTCCATACGATCCTTTTCAGGCGACGCAGTTGGCAACGCACATGCTCGAAAACAACGCTCCGATGATTGAAATGCGCGCGACGGTGTTGAATTTCAGCGAACCGATGAAACAACTCGAAGCGCTGGTGTTGTCAGGCCGCGTCGTTCACGACGGAAATCCGGTTACAACGTGGATGATGTCAAACGTTGTCGCGCATCTCGACGTGAAAGACAACATTTACCCGCGCAAGGAAAGACCAGAAAACAAAATTGATGGCGTAGTAGCAATCATCATGGCGCTTGGGCGCGCGCTGCATTCGCGCGGCGATGATCCTGCTGCGCTGGCCGACTATTTCAACACCGGAATGAAGGCAATCTGATGTCAGTCAGAGAATGGATAGCGCTGCGTTTATTCAACGCGGCGGGGAAAGTTACGCCCGGCTCTCTTGCTGAATTGAGCCAAGTATCAAGCTACGGCATGAGCGACAGCGGAAAAAATGTCACCATCGAAACATCGTTGACGCTCTCGGCAGTGTGGGGATGTGTTCGGTTGTTGGCGGAAACCATCTCGACGTTGCCGATTCAGATATACGAGCGCAGCAGCGACGGAAAGCGCGCTCTCAAATACGATCATCCGCTCTATTTGATTTTGCACGACATGCCGAACGCCGACATGTCGGCTGTGGATTTTTGGAGCGTGATGCAAACATCCATCGAGTTGCAGGGCAACGCCTTCGCGTTGAAGCTGCGCGCCGGAAAGGACATCATCGGCCTTGATCCGTTGAAAAGCGAAAAGATGAAAGTCACGCGCGACAAGAGCGGCGCGCTGGTGTACGACTACAAAGACAAATTCCGCGAAGGAAAATTTTCGCAAGACGACATCCTCCACGTTCGCGGGTTCTCTCTCGACGGCGTGAATGGAATGTCAACCATCGCCTACGCCAAGAGCACCATCGGTCTGGCGTTGTCTGCCGATGGCGTTGCAAACGACACATTCAGAAACGGCTTGCGTCCGGCAGGGATTTTGCAAACAGGGAAACTTCTCAACACCGAGCAGCGTCAGGCTTACGCGGATCGCCTCGACGAATGGAAGTCGAAGAAAGCCGGTTCCATCATGGTCATGGAACTTGGCGAAACGCTGTCAGACATCAAACTGACTCCCGAAGATGCGCAGGTTTTGGCGTCGCGCGGTTTCAGCGTTGAGGACGTATGTCGATGGTTCGGCGTGCCGCCGTTCATGATAGGGCACACACAAAAAGCAACCTCTTGGGGAACGGGTTTAGAGCAACAAAACATCGGCTTTCTCACTTACACACTGGCGCCGCGCTTGTCGCGCATCGCGCAAGCGATAGGGCGTTGCCTGATACCCGTCGAAGATCGCCAACGCTATTTCGTTGAATTCAACATTGATGGATTACTTCGCGCCGATTCGGCGGCGAGATCAGGGTTCTATTCGCAGATGCTGCAAAACGGAGTGGTCACAAGCAACGAAGTTCGCGGCAAAGAAAACCTTCCGCCGCTTCCGGGCGGCGATTCGTTGAGAGTTCAAAGCAACATGATACCGCTCGACCAAATCGGAAAAGGAGCAACACCATGAAATACAGAGTTGAAAACGCTGCCAACGGAAAAACGAAAGCCTACATTTTTGACGAGATAGGGTTTTGGGGAATCACCGCAAAAAAGTTTTTGGATTCCATCTCTGACGCCGGAGACATCGACGTTCACATCAGCAGCGTCGGCGGTAACGTTTTCGACGCGCTGGCGATTTACCACACGTTGAAACAACACACGGGCGTTGTTGATGTTTACATTGACGGATTGGCGGCGTCGGCGGCATCACTCATTGCGATGGCAGGAAAGACAATTTACATGCCCGACAACGCCTTCATGATGATTCACGACCCGACGGTTAGCGCATGGGGCACGAGCGCTGACATCAAATCGGCGCTCGAACTTGTCGATAAAACGAAAGAAGTCATTTTGAACATTTACCAAACGCGCGCGAAGGTTTCACGTGAAGCACTCGTGAAAGCCATGAGCGCGACGACGTGGTACACGGGGAAAGAAGCGAAAGCGGCCGGGCTTGTTGATGTCGTCACCGACAGCATCAAGCTGGCGGCGCGTTTGAATCTTGCCGATTACGAAAACGTTCCGCAAGAAGTGATGGCGCGTTTCGGAAAACAAAACGCTGTTCCCGACCTGAAAGAATTTGAAGACCATCTGCGCGACGCTTATGGTTTCTCGAAAGCCGACGCCTGCACCGTTGCAGGACACGGCCTGCGCGCTCTGAAACGTGGCGATCACGTTGCAGAGACGGCGGCGATGCTGAAAAGCGCGACAACTGCAATCAACTCCATTTAACTGAAAGGAAATATCATGGACGAAGAACTCAAAAAAGCATTGGAAGCGCTGACAAACAGTGTCTCCGAAAAAATGAAAGAGATGCTTGCCGTCAAAGACAAGCTGGACGCTGAGGCGAAAGAATACGGAACACACCGCAAGGATACCAGCGACAGGCTGGAAGCCGTTGTCAAAAGCGTTTCCGACATCAACGCAAAGATTCTGGAACTGCAACAAAAAGCCGCGCGCCCCACTGGCGACGAGCGCCCGCGTTCCATTGGCGAGCAGTTTGTAGAAAACGAAGCGTTCAAGGCGTACAACAAGGGTGGTCGGCAAGGGCTGGTGATCGAATTGCGAAACGACATCACCAGCGCCAGCACATCGGCGGGCGCATTGATCGCGCCGGATCGAAAGGACTTGCTGATTGCGCCGCCGGATCGGCAGTTGCGCATTCGCAACCTTTGCATGGCCGGATCGACAGTAAGCAATTTGGTTCAATACCAACGTGAAAACGTATTTACCAATTTTGCGGATGGAATCTCCGAAGGCGGAGCGTATCCGGTAAGCGATGTCAAATACACCGACGCCGACGCCAAGGTCAAGAAGTTCGGTCACATCATCAAGGTGACAAAAGAAGCGCTGAACGATTCGGCGCAACTGCAAAGCCTGATTGATGGTCGCTTGCGTTACGGCTTGCTGTACCGCGAGGACGTTCAACTGTTGCTTGGAGATGGAACCGGAAACAACCTGCTCGGCGTGATGCCGCAAGCGGCAAGTTACGACACGGCTCGCACACTGACAGGCGACACGATGGCCGACATTCTCAGCCATGCAATCACGCAGGCCATCAGTGACGAGTATGTTGCATCGGGATTTGTGCTCAACACGAACGATTGGGAAAAACTCAGCCTGTTGAAATCGACAGACGGTGTTTACCTGTTCGCCGGGCCGCAACAAGCGGCGTATCCGACCATTTGGGGATTGCCTATTGTCGTCACAAACGCGATGCCCGTCGGCAAGTTCCTGACCGGCGCCTTCGCCATCGGCTCGCAGATTTTCGACAGACAAAGCGTCGAAGTCGAAATTTCGACAGAGAACGACAAAGACTTCGAGACCGACAAGGTATCGATGAAATGTTCCGAGCGTCTCGCCTTCGCGGTGTATCGCCCGGCGGCGTTTGTCAAGGGAACGTTCCCCGTCGCTCCTCCTGCTGACGAATAACCTCAACCAAGAAAGGAAAGGCGGAGCCGAAAGACTCCGCCTTTTTTGAAACATGAAATTGAAATCATTAAGCGTCTTTCAACACGAAGGCCGCGTTATCAGCGAAGGCGATGTCTTTGAATCGACGCATGGCGATGAACTTGTCAGGTTGGGGCTTGCTGTCGAAGTCAAAGAAGGCGACGAGCATGAACAAAAACCGAAGCGCGTCAAAAAGGCGAAAGAGTAAGCAATGATCCCGCTCGAAACAATCAAGGCTCACCTGCGCGTTGATGGCGACGAAGAAAACGACTATCTCGAAGGGCTTGCGACTTCGGCTATTGAATACGCCGAAAAATATACGGGGATGGCGTTTTTTGAAACGCAGAACGAAGTAGAAGCATCGGAGCTTGCCAACGCAACAGTGATGGGCGCGCTGCTGAAACGCGGCTGCTTGTTGTTGATCGGGCATTGGTACTCAACGCGCGAGTCAGTCAACATAGGAAATATCGTGCAGGAAATTCCGCTGACGAGCCGCGCCATTTTTGACATGTTCCGATTGCCGACGCTATGAGAGCTGGAACGCTCAACAGTCGCGCGACCATACAGCGCCGCGCCGCCGAGAAAAATGCCTTCGGGCAAGTGGTCGGCGAATGGGTGGACGTTGCAACGGTGTGGGCGAACGTGCGCTATTTTAACGGGAAGGAATACACAACCTCAGGTCAGGAAATTGGCGCTGCTACAGTGAGCGTGCGGATTCGCTACCGCAAAGACGTGACAACGAGCATGCGCGTTTTGTGCGGGGGCTACACGCTCAACATCAAAGCCGTGTTGCCGGACACCGCGCGCCGTGAATATGTCGATCTTGCTTGTGAAACGGGAAAGAATGATGGCTAGGCGAGTGATCGAATTGCAAGTCAACGTGAAGGGTCTTGCCGAGCTTGAAAAAGGATTGATAGAGATGGGGCGCGACGTGGGGATGAAAGGATTGACAGGAGCAACAGCAGATGGCGCGCGCATCGTTCGAGACAAAGCGCGCTCGCTTGTCCCTGTCGATACCGGAAACCTGAAAAGAAACATCGTCATTTCAAAATACAAGCGCGTCAAAGACAAAGACAGAGAGGCGCGATACGCAGTTGTTATCAGGACAAAAGGAAAAGCCGGAGCCAAGGACAACGCTTTTTACGGAGTGTTTGTCGAGCGCGGAACATCAAAGATGGCGGCGCGCCCGTTCATGCGCCCCGCTTGGGAGTCCAAGCGCCAAGCTGCTGCTGACACCGTTATCAGCAGCATCGAGAAAACCATCGTCGATGAAAAGGCGAAGAAGGGCTTCAAATGAAAGCCATTGAAGCCATCGTCACAGACGCGCTGATGAGCGTTACCGATCTGTCCGGTCGCGTCTTTCCGATGCTGGCGCCGCAGGATGACGAAAAAGGTAACAAGGTCGTTCCGCCGTTCGCGGTGTACACCGTCGTCACCGATACGGAGAGCGAAGACATGAGTGGCGATGTCGGCATTGTAGATGTGCTGCTGCAAGTCGATGTGTACTCCGGAAACTTGCCAGAGTGCAAAAGGATAGCGAAAGCGTGCCGCAAAGCTTTGCGCACATCGGAAGAAATAACATGCACGACAGAATCGTCGGGCAATGGATACGAGGATGAAACATCGCTTTATCGAAATTCATCCGATTACAGAATTCTCGTCGAAAGCGAGAATTAATCGGCGCGTGAGCGCCAATTTTTAACACCGCCACCTGCCCGTGTTTAGCCGCCAACCGAGGCGGCTTTTTTTATGTGCGGCGTCGCGGTAACTCATGAAAGGAAATGGAAATGAGTAACAAACCTCGTGGGATGCCGACGCAAGGCGCGCGGCTGCTTTTCAAAGATTCTCCGTCGTCCACCGTTTGGCGCGATGTTGAATCCCTCAATCAACTCGACTGGCAGAGCGGCTCAGGCGCCAAGATAGACATCACCGATTTCAAGTCGAAGGCCAAGGAAAATCTGAAAGGCTTGCCTGATTTGGGAAACCTGTCGATTGCCGGGAACGCGCTCGACAAAGAACGCGGCCCGAATCAACTGGCGTTGCAGTTGAAAAACATCCGTGGCACCGATCCGTTCCCCGTGCGCCAGTGCATGCCGGTTGACGCATCACAGAAAAAGTTTGTTGTCACAGAGTTCATTTGCACCATCGACAAGTTTGACACATCGGCGAAGGTTGACGACAAACAAGGTTACACCGCGACGTTGCCAATCAACGATGTGGTCAACGTTTACGACGGCGTGGAACTGGACGATCTCGATTCGGATGCTTTGACAGACGGCCTGTTGGATGAAGAAGCCGAAGAAGAAGAAGAAGGCGAAGAGTAACACCAGAGCAGAAACAGCGGGCGCTTCGGCGCCCGTTTTTTATTTCAACTTGAAAAAACACGGAGCAAGAAAATGAACGTACTCGAAAAACTGATTTCCAAATACGCCGAGCCGCCGATGAAGGCCGTTTTCAATCCCGAAGGTGAAGCGATGGAAGTCAGCATTCGCAAAATCACGATGCGGGATCAAGAAGAAATCGAAGCGAAGCTTAACAAGGAATTTCCAGACAAAGCGGACACCGAAAAACGCAACAAAATGTTTGGAGTCGAGATTTTCCGATACTCGCTGCTTGATGAAGATGGAACGCGCGCGATCAAGAGCGACAAGGATTTGCAAAAGTTCAAGGATGCGCTGGGGGTGAAGGTGGCAACAGAGTTAATCGTGTTCGTCACAGGCAAGAGTATGGGGTTTGATGAAACGCCAGCAGGTGACGAAAAAAAGGACTGACGCCGCGCAAGCGTTTTGTGCATCGGCTGGCGTTGCAGCTTGGAAGAACTGTTTCAGAGATTGAACAAACGCTAACCGTCGCCGAACTGCAAGACTGGATCGAGTTTGCGAAAGTCGAGCCGTTCGGCGAAGTGCGCGCCGATGCACAAATGGCGATGCTCATTGCGATGTACGCCAACGCGAACCGCGACACGAAGCAACACAAAGAGCCATACGACGTTGAAGATTTTCGACTCGTGCGGCCAAGTGAAGAACGCCGGGAACTCGCTGAAGGCGAGGTGCTGGTGACACATCGAATGATGGGATTTTTAGAGGCAATACGAAATGGGGCAAAGTCTCACCGTTGATATTGGCGCAAAAACCACATCCTTCGAGGAAGGTTTTCGCCGTGCAGCCGACATTGCGAACCAAAACGCGAAAGCGATTGGGCGCAGCATTGACAGCATCGGCGGACAACTGACAAGCATTACCGACAAGTTCGCCAAGTTCACCGGCGCGCTTGCCGGTATTGCTGGAGTTGCATCGTTTACCGGCCTCATCAAGAATTCAATCGACGCCGCCGACCAGATCGACAAGCTGTCACAAAAAACAGGCATCGCACACGAAACGCTGGCGGGTCTTTCATACTCTGCAAAAATTTCAGGAACCGATCTCGACGGCGTGGCCGCGTCGTCGGCGCGTCTGGCAAAAAACATGGCCGCCGCCGCAACAGGCAGCGCGCAACAACAGGCCGCCTTCAACGCCGTGGGCGTTGCCGTCAAAAACGCCGACGGCAGTTTGAAGTCAACTGACAAGGTGCTGGGTGAGCTTGCCAACAAGTTCAAAGGCTACGCCGACGGCCCGGCGAAAGCAGCACTCGCGCAAGAACTGTTCGGAAAATCCGGCGCGTCGATGATACCGCTGCTCAATCAGGGCAGCGAAGCGCTGGCGCGGCAATCCGAAGAAGCACAGAAATACAGCGGCGTCACGAAAGAAATATCACAACAAGCCTCGGCGTTCAACGGCGAGCTTGCAAAAATCCAACTCATAGCATCCGGCGCCGGAACATCGCTCGCCGCAACACTGTTGCCCGCGATGCAAGGCATCTCAAAGGCGTTTGAGTGGTTGCGCGATCACGGCGAAGAAGTCAACGCCGTGCTGATTGGCGTTGGAACTGCTGCAACCATCTTCGCCGCCGGTTCGAGCATGGCAAGCGGCGCGGTGGACAAACTCACCGGCGCCTTTATGCGACTCACAGTCGCCATGCTGGCGAATCCCTTTGGCCTCATCGCAACGGCGATTGCCGCCGCAATGGCCGCGCTCTATTACTTCCGCGACACCACCATTCAAATCGGCAACACGACAACATCCATCAGTGACATCGTCGTCGGCGCTTGGGAATACATCAAAAAAGGATTCGCCGCCGCTTGGGAGTGGATACACGACGCGCTCGAAGGCAGCGGCGGTTGGTTCGGCGACCTTGTCAAGGGTTGGGTGGATTGGTGCAGTTGGTTCCTCGGAAAAATCAAAACCTTCATCAACTTCATCATCTCCGGCTTCAACGCGCTCGGAACTTCCATCGGCATCATCGCCGGATACATCATGGAGAGGTTTTCCGGCGCGTTTGATCGTGTTCGCAATCTTGCGGGCGCGCTGTGGGACGGCATCAAGAAAATTTTTGATGGAGACATGTCATTTTCGGCGTTCACCGATTTGCTGAAACAGGACGCAAATCAGGCGCTCGACATGGCAACACAAGTCAAGGGTGCGTTCACCGACGCATTCAGCAAGGACTACGTCGGCGACTTCGGCAAGAGCGTGCAAGAGGGAATGACTGGCGTTGTCGAAAGTCTGGCGCGCGCCGGGCAGGAAGCGCGCAACACAAAGCAAGCGCTCGACGAAATCACAGGCGGCGGCGATGCGCCGCTGGTCGGCAAAGCTTTTGCAACGGCTGTTGAAAACATCGACAAATACATCGCGCGCGAAATCGCCGGATACAACGCGCTGTACGACAGCATCAAGAACTACATCGCCAACGCGCAAGACGCGCTGAAATATCAGCGCGATATGGATTTTATCGGTGAAAAGGAATTCATCGAGAAGCGAACCGCGATGCAAGTTGCAGACTGCGAAGCGCAGATACAGCGGGCGGCGGATACCGTCGCTGCGATCAAAGCCGAATACGACAAGCTGAACGCGATTAAAACGGCGAAAGGATCAGAAGAAGAAGCGAAGCAAAAGGCGAAACTTGCCGACCTTGACGCAAAGCTTATCAAGGCGCAACAGGATTTAGCGAAAGGGGTTGGCAATCGCAACAGCGCGCAGGAAAAAGGAACACAGGCGCTCAACCTTTACAACAAAGCGCTTGACGATCAAATCAAAAAAATCAATGAGAGCGCTATCGCTTACGCTCGCGGGATACAGGAACGCATTGACGATCTGAATTTTGAAACGTCGCTGATAGGAAAGAGCGCCAGCGCGCAGGCGAAACTTCGCGCCGAGTACGATCTGCAAAAGGGGCTGAAAAAAGAACTGCTGGAAATCGACAAGCAGATCGAAGAACTGCGAAAGCATGAAGCTGAAAACGAAGGCTTGATAAACGCGCAGCTTGAGAAGCGTAACCGTCTTATCGCAGACACCGAAAAAGCCGTTAAAAATGTCCGCAATGCGCTCGAAGGGCAGGATTGGGCAAAGAACTTTGATCAGATCAGCCAGTCGCTTTCTGATGCGATATATCGCGGATTCGAGAACGGCAAAAGCTTCGCCGACAACTTCAAAGACACCCTCGTCAACACATTCAAGACGATGATTCTGAAACCGATGATCGAAATGTCGGTGAAAGGTGGATTTAACGCGCTCGGCGTCTTCATGGGCGATAGCAAGGATGGCGAGAAATCTTTTTTCACCAATTTGACGAACGGTTTTGGCTCCGTGTTCAAGGGCTTTCAAGACATGTTTTCGACTTTCGCAAAGTCGGGCATTGGCGAAACGCTTGGCCTTTCCGAAAATGTTGTGCGCACAAACGACGCGATGGAGATCACGCGGTCGAAAGAGTTGACGCAGAGCGGCGCCGCCTTCATGAAGACAATCCCAATTCTCGGCTACATCTACGCCGGGATGATGGTCAACAACGCGCTGTTCTCGCAAGGCTGGAACATCGCCAACATGAGCGAGACAACAAAACAAAAAAGCATTGCATCGGCTTTTGCCATAGACCCGTTGCAAGGGTTGAGCGCGTTCGCGGCGGTTTATTCTGACAAGCTGTTCAGAGCCATTGGCTTCGACGACAAAATGTCGAGCATGCTCTCCGGAAGTGCGATATTTACGCGCCTTTTCGGATCGCAAACGCCGAAAGCAAAGCAAGGAGGTGTTGAGGGAAATTTAAGCATCGGCGGATTCCGTGGCAGCGTTTTTCAGGACATCGAGCAGAAGGGCGGGCTTTTCCGTGGCAACAGCCACTGGACAGAATGGAGCGCCATCAGCGCTTCCATGCAAGCGGCCATCGATCAGACGATAGGCCAAGTGCCGCGACAAATTAAAAACGCTCTCGGCCAATTCGGCATCAACTTTGTTGATGTTTTCGGAGAAGATTGGAAACAAAAATTTCACCTTGTTCTTACAACGGACGGTAAGTGGGAGTCCATGGAAGAAAATTTCAACAAGGCGACCACCGAGGTTTACCAAAACTTGGCGGTAAAGGCTGTTGAAGCCATCAAGGAAGGATGGGGCGTCTATGTTGACGATCTGAAAGACCTTGATCCTGACACTTTCAGAGACCAGATCGGGAAAATTTTTAACGCGCTGGCAGTGCTCAATGACATTCATGGAACGCAAGCAAAAGTTTTCGGCGTTTCAGGACTCATTGAGCAAGATTTTGAGAAATACGCTTACGAAAATGAAAAGATTTACGAGACCGTCGCGCGGCTGGCAAGGACGTTTTCAATCACAAACAGGATCGCGGATTTTGCAAAAATCAATTTCGCTGGTGTTGGGTTGGATAGCGCGGGTAACAGACAGGCGTTGGTTGATCAAGCGGGCGGTGCGGATGCTTTGACCGACCTGTTCGGAAGTTACTTTGACACCTTTGCCACCGAGCAAGACAAGTTCGGCTTGCTCACAAGCTCCCTGCGCGACACCTTCGACACCATCGGCGTGTCCATCCCGCGCACGGTTGACGCCTTCCGCGATTTGATTGCGGCGCAGGACATGAGCACCGATGCCGGGCGCGAGCTGGCGTTGCAGTTGATGCAAGTCGCGCCTGCGTTTAACGACATCATCGGCGCCGTCGATCAGTTGTCGAAAAGCATGGACGGTCAGATTGCCGATCTGCGTCGCACGATTGAAATGGGAGGCTTGGATCAAAACCAGACCTATGCTTACATGAAAAAAGAAGGTGACGATGCTTTTCGCGCGCTGCAAGAAGCAACCGGAATCGACGACATCAACAACTATTTCAATCAGGCCGTGCAGGCGCTCAACCAAACTTACGGCATGCTCGACGACGCCGGGAAGCTTGCGAACAAAGACGCCTTCCTTCGCCAGTTGGACGAACTCGAAGCGGTGAAAAATGAACGGATCGAAGCGCTGAAGGACATCATCACCGGCCCCGCCGATGCCATCGACTACGCCGGAAAAGCCGTCGCCACGGCGTTGGCCAACGTCGCCGAGCAGTTGGGCGTGGCGGTTGACATCTCGCCTTTTTTTGAAGTGAGTGACGCCGCGAAAATTGTCAGCGATGCGCTCGACAAAGTGGGCTTCAACCTCACCGAGAAGCCGATGGCAGCGCCGCCTGACATTGACGCGCTGGCGGCTGGCGCGATGGACAACTTCGCGGCAACCATCAAGGATGCGGCGCCAATGTTGGAGCTTGCGAACACGCGCGGCGTTGAGGCAGCAACGGCGGCAGGCGAAACGCTGAAAGATTCGGCGGACGACGTGCGCTCTGCTTTCGGAGAAGCGCGCTTGCTGATTTCAGACATGAAAGAAGCACTTGCAAACATCAAGGTTGCGGTCACCGCCACCGTCGTGAGTCAAGAGGTCGGCCATGCGTACTGACATCGCGCCTGAATTTGCCAGCGCCATCGAGCGGCTCGACACTGCGCCAGGCTATCTGGTGCAGATTGATTTTCCCGTGCCGTATCGCGGCTCGACGCGCGGCGATTTGACTTACAACGGACAAGTGTGGATCGCGGCGAATGTTAAAATCACCGGAATCAGCTTCAACGCCGCCGCCGATCAACGCGGAACGCTGGCGTTCTTCGACGCCGATGGCGCGTTGACCGCGCTGCTGCAACATCACGGCATCGCCGATAGACGCATCACGATCTACGCCTTCGACGCTGGCGCCATTGATCATCCGGTCGGCGTATTCGTTGGCGCCGGAAGTAAAGTGTCAGGCGACGACATGGGCAACGTGACGATTGAAATGGCGAGCCTCACCGGGCGGATGGTCACATTGCCGCGCTTGTTTATCACGCCTGAAAACGGCTTCAACCATGTGCCCGTTGCCGGAACGAAATACGTTATCGGCCAAACCACTTACACGATGGAGACGCGGCGATGAAATACCCTGATTTCAAGCAACTCGCCGAAGCCGACAAACCGAACAATCTTGACGGCGTGAAAATAGACCGCGCATCAGGAGGCGCGATTCGCACGCGCTCAACATGGGACAAAATGAGGCGCGTGATGACAGTCAAACACATTTTGACGCCGAACAAGCGCGATCAACTCATGTCGTTTTACAACAGCACGCGCACGGGCGACGCGCGTTTTGACTTCGAGTGGTGGGCGGACGGAAAAACCTATCAATGCGTTTTCGCGCAGACGCCCGAAGAACAATGGATAAGAACGCAAAAAGGCGTGCGCTGGTTAGTAACGTGTCAACTGGCCGAGGTGTAACGTGACGCGCGAATACCTTGTCCCTCCTTACACATTTCCTCCGCAAGATAGCACTGCATCGCGCGCGACGATGGACGCCGTGCGCAGTAAAGACGTGCAGATCATGTGCTGCGGGGACGGCGAAACCGTGCCCATCATCTTTGGAGGCGCGATTCGCGCCGCAATCAAAATCTCGGCGCTGTGTTTTGTCGGCGCCGACATCGTGATTGAAGGTGTTTTGTGCGAGGGAGAAGTGCAGAGCATCAAAAACATTTTGTTTGACGATGACACGCCGCCCGCCGGAACGAAAATCAATGTTTACGTCGGCGACGATAACGCAATCATCGACCCGATTTTGAAAGCCGCCTTTGCATCGCAAAAGCCGCCGATTGAATACGCCGACAGACATCCCGGCATTGCCAAGATCGTGATTCGCGCCAACGCCAGCGGCTGGTCAAGCATGCCGAACATCACCGCCGAAGTCGAAGGCTTCAAAATGTGGGACGACCGCAAGCCGGAACAACTAGCGAACGATCCGGCGACGTGGAAGTTTTCGCGTAACCCTGCTCTTTGCACGGCGGAACTTTTCAGGCGCTACACTGATTTGACGGTGGACAGCACTTGCTTGATCGAAGCGATGAACGCGAACGATGAACAAGTCGGAAACGCGCCGCGCCGTGAAATGTCACTGATTCTTGATCGCCCGCAAAATCTGACGCAGTGGATTGATGCCTTCCGCTCATACGCTAACGCATGGTGTGTGCCGCAAGGTGGCGTCGTTCGTATCGTGCCGGATCGCCCTGCCGAAAGCGTTTACACATTCACCGATGCGCCGGGCGAATCGAACATAGTTGATGGGACATTCAAGTGGTGGCTCACCGACGCGATGAATCAGCCGACCGTTGTATGCGTCGAAACGACGGACACGACAACCAACCCCTACGGCAAACAATACCCGACCGCCACATCATCTGGAGTGCTCACCGGCGCGCTCGATCGGCGGCGCAAGGTGTTGTCGATGGAGGGAATTACAACCTACGCGCAGGGTTACAGAGAAGCCGTCGAGCAGTTGAATCACTCGCTCTTGGAGCCGTTCAACGCCTCTTGGGACGCCTTCGACGACGCTTTGGAATTGAATGTCGGCGACGTGGTGACAGTCTCCTTTGGCGTGATTTGCCAAAAAATGAAAATGCGCCTGCTCGCTGTGGTAAACAAGGAAGTCGGGCGCTACTCGCTCACCGCGCGGCAATACGCCGCAGCAGTGTATAGCGACAGCGTTGCGTCGGCGCCTGCAACCATCGCGCCCCTCTTGCCCGACCCCTCCGCGCCGCCCGCCATCTCCGGCCTCACGATGGCCGAAGTGTTGTATCAAAAGCAGTCGCGGAAATACGGCACGCGCTTTGAAGCGTCGTGGTCGCGCCCTGAGTGGCCGTATGCCTTCGATTACGTCTGCGAGTTGACGTGCGAAGGCCGCGTGATCGACGTGGCAACGGTGCATACCGAAGCCTACGCCTCGCCGGACGTGCAAGAGGGCAAGCCCTACGTTTTGCGCGTCGCCGTCAAAACCGCGATCCTCGCCGGCCCCTATGCCGTGGCGTCGGCGGTCGGCTTGGGCAAGCAGTTGCCGCCCGGCGACGTGCCCGCCTTTACGCAAACACTCGAAGCGGGTGGAAAAGTTTTCCTGACGTGGCAAGAAGCGCCGGACATCACTGTTGACGACAAATCGGACGTTGAGCGCTACGAAATTCGTCGCGCTCCTGACGTGCCCGGACTCGACATCCGCAACGTGCCGCCGGACATTGCCGATGCGCTTTGGAACGACGCTGTGCTCGTCGATCAGATTGATGCGCTCACCGCGCGCATCGACGGCGAGCCGACGGGCACTTGGCTCTACATGATCAAGGCGATTGACAGCGTGCGCAATTATTCGCTGCATCCGCTCATCGCGCGCATCACCGTCACGCTCGATGTCAACGCCTTTCTGCTCGATCATTACATCTACGGTTATTACACGCCGACCAACATGTCCTTGTGGCGGCGCTTGCCGGATCGGCGGCGCCAGTGGTCAACGAACATGGCCGATCCGGCGGGCTACGGCATCGCCGACACATTCGCCGAACACGCGGGCAACGTGGTGGCGACGTATCACTCGCCGGGCGCGTCGTCGCTGCTCACCGAAGTTTGGGATGTCGGCTATGTGATCGGCGGGTATTGGCAAATTGAAGCCGAGGTCACCGCGCACGAAGGCCGCGCCGAAACCGTGCTGGAACTCTCCGACGATCTGGCGACGTGGGCGCGCAACGAAGGCGGCTCGGCGCATGCAACAGGGCGCTTCGCTCGTGTGCGATTTGAAACCGACGGCACCATGACCGTTGCCGACGCCGTGAAAATTGTCGTCAACGCCGTGCCGCGCGAAGAATCGCACATCATCGACGTGCCCGCCGGTGGCTTCGCCACGCTCACGCTCGATAACCGCTACGCAAAAGCAACGTCGATCATCCCCACCGTGATCGGCACATTGCCGCGCACCGTGATCATCGACAATATCGTCGTCGGCAGCGGCATAGATAACAGCGTTGACGTTTACGTTTTCGACAACAACAACCAGCGCGTGCCCGCGCGCGTGCAGGTTGTTTTCAAGGGAATTTGACATGGCAGAAATCACCCCACCGTTCGCGCCGCTCGATGTGAGCGCGCCGAACGTCGCTCAGAATTGGCAAGTCGCGCTCGACAGCATCAACGCGAATTTCATCGCGCAACAAATCGCCCTCGCTCCTTGGGATCGCGTGCATTGGCGCGTTGCCGAAGAAACAGAAACGCCGGAAGGAAAAGTGGCGAGCACGCTCTACCACCATTGGCCGTTCATCGAGCAGCCGGGGCTGCTTCGCGCCCGCATCGATTACGACTATTTTCCGAACGGCGTCAGCAAGGGGCTGTGCTCAGGCGTAAAAATTTACTACTCGACCGACAACAACACATGGCAACTGGTGCGCGAAGTGAATTTTGTTTACGACGCAAACGGCAGATTTCAGGGAACTACATAGGGAGAAACCATCATGATGAATCGAATTATCGACATCTGGCACAACACGCGCGATCTGGTCGGGCTGCTGACCGCAGAGCGGGCGGGGAATCTTGACAGGCTGGATGCAAAGATCAGTTCGCGGCTGTCAGACGACAGCGCGAAAGAATACATTAACACACTACTTGAAGACATAATTAAATCGAAAAACACATGGAACAAAAAACTCCTAACCACGCCCGGAACTTTTTCTTTTGTTATTCCTGATGATGTGTATCTTGTCTTTGCGTCATTGTCAGGCGCTGGCGGTGGTGCTGGTTATTACTCTGCTGGTAGCGGTAGCGGTGGCGGTGGCGCTGGAATTATTGATTTACCCATGAGCGTTTCACCCGGCCAAAGTTTAACTGGTGTGATTGGTTCTGGTGGAACTGGGGACACAAATGGGGGAAAAGGAGGGGAAACATCGTTGTTGACGCTAAAAGCAGAAGGCGGGTTTGGATGCGGCCGCAACAGCCCGGCAAACGGCGGCAGACAACCTGATGCGCCAGCAGCCTTTTCGAGCGCAGGATTTCAGGGGAGCGCAATATTAACAACTGCCCCACTTATAGGAGGACTTGGCGGGGCAAGCGCATCGCTTGATGGCGCAGGCAAAGGAGGAGATGTGGTTGGAACTACACCATATAAAGGGGAGAATGGAGCAGTCATGATCCGTTGGTTCGGGGTGCCGGCATGACTACCCGCACCCGCTACCAACAGCTACGCCAAGGCGGCGTTTACGACTACGACACCGGGCAAACGATCAAGCGCGGTGACGACGGTTGGGATGAGTATCAAGCCTGGCTGTCGAGCGGCAACAAGGCACTGCCTCCCGTTGACAAAATCACGACGCTCGAAGAAGCGCGCGCCGACATCAAGAGTGCGATCAGCGATTACGCCGCCAGTCTGCGAAATAAAACCACGCTCGGCATTTCGCCCGCCGAAATCATGGCATGGACTTACAAGTTTCTCGAAGCTGAAAAAATCGTCGGCTACGGCGCGCAAACAACCCTCGCGACGATTCAAAAGAGCAACCCGCGCATCTGGGAAGAAGCAGAGTATCGCGGCATCGACGCGCGCGACCTTGCGAAAAAAATCTGGCAGAAGGGGGCGGCGTTTTACAAGACCGAAGCTCACATCTCCGGCATCAGCGGCAAACACGCCGACGCGGTGGACGCGCTCGACGACGTGCGCGACGTGCTGTTTTACGATTGGCTTTCCGGCTGGCCGGAGGTGTGATGCAAACCGAAAAAATAGCGGTCGTCGGTAAAACATCGGTGGGGCTTTTGGGCACGCTCATCACGATTGAAGAAATGCAGTTGCTGGTCGGCATTGCAACACTCATTTTCATGATCCTGCAATCGATCGTGCTGATTATCAACAACTGGGAAGCGATCCGAAAATGGTTGCATGATCGGTTCGGTTTGTTCAAGGACAAAAGCAATCACGTTTCCATCAGCCCTTTCATGCGAGAGTTGCAAGAGGCGAAACGCAAGGCGCAGCAGTTGCAAGAGAAACGGAAATGGTGGCACAAATGGAAACGAAAATAACGAGCATTCGCGTGGTTGCCGGAATCTTGGGAATCTCTCTGTTGGGCATCGGCTTTATCGCGGGAGAAGAAAGCTTCCGCGCTGACGCCTATCTCGATCCGGTCGGCGTGCCGACCATCGGTTACGGCACGACGCAAGGCGTCAAGATCGGCGACAAGATCACACGCGAGGATGCCGAAGCGCAGTTGAAGCAAGACGCCAGCGCGGCGGGCGACGTCATAAAGCGCTGCGTTACCGTTCCACTGTATCAGCGCGAGTACGATGCCTACGTGGATTTCATCTACAACGTCGGCGAATCCGCGTTTTGCAAATCGACATTGGTAAAAAAGCTCAACGCCGAAGATTATGATGGCGCGTGCAACGAGCTTTCGCGTTGGGTGTACGCCAAGGGACAAAAACTCAACGGCCTTGTTTCGCGCCGCGAACGAGAACGCAAAATGTGTTTGGGTGAGAATTGAAAATGTTGGAACTCAACCGCCTGTACAACATGGACTGCATGCAAGGCATGCGAGAATTTCCCGACAAGTTTTTCGAGCTTGCGATTGTTGATCCGCCGTATGGAATCAACATCACTCATAAACTAATTGGCGCTAACAAAAAGACACGCATAGGAGGATTTGCAATAGGCAAAGTTTATCAAGCAAAATCCTTTGATAAAAAACAATGGGACACTGCCGCGCCGACTCCAGAATACTTCGCCGAGCTTTTTCGCGTTTCAAAGAATCAAATCATTTTTGGCGGCAATTATTTTGCGTTGCGCGCGACGCCGTGTTTTATTGTTTGGGACAAAAAGAAACGCGGATTGGATCAAGCCGATTGTGAGCTTGCGTGGACATCGTTTAATAAGCCTTGCCGCGTTATTGATTATCGTTGGAACGGATTCATGCAGGGCGACATGACCGGCGGTAAAAAAGCAAAAGAAGAAAAGATTCACCCAACACAAAAGCCCGTCGCCTTGTATCGCTGGCTGCTGAAACATTACGCGAAGGCGGGCGACAAGATTTTGGACACACACGTCGGAAGCGCATCGAGTTTGATTGCGTGTTACGATGAAGGCTTTTATTATTGCGGCTTTGAACTCGACGCCGATTATTTCCGCGACGCGCAAGAGAGAATCGAAAACGCAAAGCGGCAAGCGCGCATGTTTGATCCGGCCATCGTGCGCGCTGAAAATTTACAGTTGGCGATATGATTGAAATTAAAACACTTGCCCTTTCCGCCATCGCCGCGCTGCTGATGGGCGCAGGATCAGGATATTTTTTCGGATTGCAACACGCGACGACCGTTTGCAACGCCGCGCGATGGCAGGCTGAAGCCACCACGTTGCGCGCAACTCTCATCACGCGCGACGCGGTGGCGCTCGTTGACAGAGAGATTGCGCGCGACGCCGCCGACGCTGCAAGCGAAACAGCGAAAGAGTATGCACAACTGCGCCGCGATTACGCTGCGCTGAAAAAAGCGCGCGCCGCGCAAAAAAACGACGCGCCAGAATCGCGCTCACTCGTTTTAATTCCGCCGCCTGATGCAACCACACATAACACCTTCGGAGAATTCAACCATGAGTCCATTTTCCGCGCTGCTGATGATTTGCCTCTCTCTGACAACCTTTTCCGCTTGTACATCGCCTCCTTCCGTCCACTCTTGCGAAGCAGTGCCGGAGTCGGCGCTGCTGGCGTGTGAAAACGCCTGTGACTTTTCGTTGATCGACGAGCCGGAAGCGGGCGCGACATCGGAAGCGATTGTTATTCACGCGACGCACGTCTTCGAGCGCGCGCGAACGTGTCAGATCGAGTGCGCGGCGCTGGCGCGATACGTCAGAGCGCGGCAGTGATTCAACCGCGCGACAACTTCCGCGCGTCGTCGGCGGTGATCTGGTCGGTGAGAACGAGATACAATACAAAAACAGCGGGCGGCATCGGGCGGTCGCCCGCCTCCCAGTGCTGCCACGACCTCAAGCCGGAGAACGACGCGCGCGCGGCCTCGACTTGAGTGTGACCGGCGGCGTCGCGGGCGGTGCGGATGGCGTTTGGCGTCAGTTCCATGTTTCAACGCTCGGCGCGACGCCTGTCTCACACTTGACCTGCGACAAGAAGGCGTCAAGTGCCCACCGTTCGAGCGCGTCGCGCGGAGCGGGAACTTTTATTTTCCAGACGCCGGGCGCGGCCTTGATTCCGGCGGTGCATTTTTCGATGTAGGCGGCGACGTGTCGTCCCGCCGCCCACTCCCAAGCGCGACCGGCTTCGTCAAGCCGCCGCCGAGTGTGATTCGCCATGTCGAGCGCGTTCATTTCATCGCACGCGCGCGCCTGCCACTCGGCTACGTTGTCTCCGGCGCGCCGAGCGTCAGGGTGCGCCTCAAAGCGCACGACAAGGCCGCTGTCGTGAGATGCAGTGAGGGCGGCCAGATCGACCGCCCATCGCTTGTGCCAGTTGTAATGCTTGCCTGTCATTTTACAGCACAGAGAAGTTCTCGCGCGCGGTGACTTTTCCGAAAATCGAGAGGTCGGTGCCGGGAAGTGCAACGCGAAATTCTCCGATGTCAATAATGCTCATCGCTTGCCGAGCTTTCCCCTTCGCGGTCTGAACCGTCTTCCACGCGCGGAACGGGAACCCTGCCAGTTCTCCGGTCATCATCGGAGTGCGGCTCGCCCAGCTTTTTGCCGAATTTTCCCAATTCTCCAACGTTTCTGCTGTTTCAACCGCTTCTGTCATCCACTCGCCGCCTTTATACTCGGCGTCGAAAAGTTCGTTATTTGTTGCCTCTGCAATTTTCAAAAATTCGGTTCTCATGATTTTTTCCTGTCGGAGCCATCTACCGGATGGCGTCGGGGGCGTTTGCCCGTTGTTTATGACTTACATTTTACGCCCAGTGGGCGGCGAATCAAGGGATGAAGCCACTATTTTTTTGATCTGTATCAAACTTTCGTCAGGTTTCAATGTTTTTTGCCACGCTTTCCATGTTTGGCGCATAATAGACGCGCAAAAGGATACGCAAATCACGGTGGCCACTGATTTTTGCAAGCGTCATCACGTCAACTTTTGCCGCAAGGCGCGTCAACGCCTCACGCCGCCCGTCGTGGAAGTGCAGATCGTCGATCAAGGCGCGGTCGCGCGCGCGCCGAAACAACACATCCAGCTGGTCGCCGCCGATGGCGAACACGCGCGTTGCGTCGATGCCACGGCACTGCTCAATGAGGCGTAGCGCTTCGAGCGACAGCGGCACGACGCGGTCGTCCCCGTTCTTCGTGCGCGGGCGCTCGCGCGGCGCGCTACGCAAGTTTGCCACGCGCCGCGTGATGTCCACGTCAGACCATTTCAAATTGACAATCTCACCGGCGCGCATTGCTGTCTCAATCTCAAAAAGAAATGCAGCGCCGACGCGCGCTTGCTCCGTCACCGGCGCGGCGTCGCGCTCGTAGCCGCAACAGTAAATGAGACGCTCAATTTCATCGGCAGTTGGCCGACGGTCGCGCTCACGCCCCGCCTTCGGGCGCTTCACAGTGGACATCGGATTCACTGGCAACCATCCCCACTCCTTCACGGCGATGCTGATGGATGCTGACAGTAAATTCCATTCTCGACAGACGCTTGCTGGTGATACATCTTTCAGTCTCGCGTCGCGCCACTCTGAGAAATGAGACGCGCGAAGATCAGACAGCGATGTTTTACACAACTCTGGAAATTCTCGGAGAATCAAATTGATGCGAAGCCGCTCCCAGCGTTCGCCGCGCTTCGTCGGCGACACATCATCGGCGTAACGTTTCAGCAGGTCGCCGAGCGTCTTGCCGCGCGCCGCTTTGCCGAGCGTGATAGCAACATCGTCGGCCTCGACAGAGCGTATCCATTCCTGCGCGTCAACTTTGAGCGCAAACGTTTTTGTCTTTCGCACACCGCGCCGGTGAATGCGCGCGCGCCATTTGCCGGAAGGAAGTTTGTCGATGCTCATCGCCGTGACCAATCGCGTGACCAAAAAGTTGCCCGACAACTTTACCATTTTGACAAAAATGGATCAAATTTGATTAAATTTGGTCACGCTCGAAAATGTGAAAGAATGGCTGTAGCAAACGAAAAACCACGCCGTAGCGTGGTTCTTGGGAATGATGGTCTGGTGCCCAGAAGAGGA
>Ga0123357_10000847_pt1 | contig 31105 bp, 27 predicted proteins | sample TergutEmb28metaG_FD_89873 | JGI IMG/M metagenome (GOLD analysis project Ga0123357, IMG submission 89873) | Embiratermes neotenicus P4 segment gut microbial communities from Petit-Saut dam, French Guiana - Emb289 P4 | ecosystem: Host-associated > Arthropoda: Insects > Digestive system > Gut ...
CCGCTTTCGATTTGACGCGATCTCTTCGTTGGCGGCTGCGGTGCGGTCCTCAAAGCCGAAGCAGGCTGTTCCGGTCCGCTCCTCGCCGCCGCCTCGATCTCGCGTCAACTTGAAAGCGGTCTAACTGCTCGTCTTGAGGCAGCAGCTCGGGCATCCGCGCGGCGCGGCAATTATTGGGTCGATGTTTTGGTAGCGGAAAGCGCTGCTGGCATGTTCGGCGCTACAGGAAGGCGAACGGTGAACGTGGTTTTTTCTTTGCTGGCAACGTCGAGGCTTCCGCCGAATGACGTCACGATGCGCTTGCAAAGGGCAAGGCCGAGCCGACCGTCTTGGCTACCTTGGCTACTTTCGCTCGTCGTGTCGTTCATCGTAAAAAAGGGCTCGAAAAGGAGAGAAAGATCTTCCTCGCCGATGCACTTGCCTGTGTCAGAAATCGAAACTGTGACCCATTCGCCTTTCGTGTGAGTACGAATCTCGACGTGCGCGGCGTCGGGTGAGCAGTCGCTCATGTTGTGCGCAGCGTTGACCAGAAGGGTGAGAAACGTTTGGCTAAGCCTTGCCTCGTCCACGGCAACGAGCGGAACATCGCCGTATTCGGTCACAACGGTAGCGTGCGAGCGCAAAAGCGGCGCCGTGATGCGAAGCGACGCATCGAGCACTTTTCGCACGTCGACAAGCGCCGATTTGCCTAGCCGAGTGCGAGAAAAGGATCGCAGGTCGGAGGCCGCGTCGCGCACACGCTTGGCTCCGAAGATTGCGTCCCCAAGCGACTCTTGCACATCCGAGATTTTTTGGGCGTGCAGCTCGCGCGTTGCCAGAGGGATCGCGTTGAATAGCTCGCCCACCTGCGCGGCAATGAAATCGAGGTTTGCAAGGACGTAAGCAAGAGGGTTTGAGATCTCGTGACTGACGCCAGCGGCGAGAACACTCATGGCCGCCATGCGGTCTTTTTCCATGAGGGCGAGGGTCGCCTGGTTTTGCGTGGTTACGTTGCGTGCAATATGCACTGTTGCAGGCGTTCCGTTGAAGTTTACGTGGTAGTGAAGCACCTCAACGACAACGATGCTGCCATCGACGCGCTGCCAACGCTCTTGCAAGGTTGTGCGATTGGTTTTGCCTTGTTCGGGTATGATGGTGTCGAGCGGTTTGCCAACAAGGCCGGGGGGATCGCTATGCCCCAGCACGCGCTCGGCCTGCGGATTGGCGTAAACAATGTGTTCTTGGCGATGCACAACGATAAGATCTGGGCTGCCTTCGATGAGAAGCCGAAAGCTTTTCTCGCTTGCCTCGACTGGTGGCGGAGGCTTTTTGCTGGCCAAGATCGCACCAAGATGAAGCTGGTCGAGCCTGCGGGCAAGTGCCAATCCCGTGGACACATGTGCGGCACCTAGCCCGAACGATTTACGATGACTCTACTCAGACGCGCCGCTCACTCCCCTGCATACTCGCAGCGCGCATCGCATGTTTCGAACACAGTGACCTGCGCGAGCATTGGCAATTTCTCTTTTACGGCGTCAAAGATCCACTTGGCTAGGTTTTCGCTCGTGGGATTTTCAAGCCCTGGGATCTCGTTCAAGCAATTGTGGTCGAGCACTTGCCCAAGCGGACGCCAAACGTCGTCGATAGTATCGTAGTCGATGAGCCAGCCCGTGACTGGGTCGACGGCGCCTGCAACCGTGAGCTCGATTTTGAAGGAATGGCCATGCAGCCGCTGACACTTGTGCGAAGCCGGCACACGCGGCAGATGATGCGCAGCTTCGAAGCGGAATTCCTTAATGAGGCGCACGTTCATGAGCGCTTCATCTTGCTCGGCGCGAGGGCTTCAAGTAAAGCCGTGCCGCCATGTATCTCGTGATCTCCAAAAAACCCCGTAAGGTGTCTCGCAACGCAAGCAAGCGCTATCGCGCGAAGCTCAAGGCGAAAGATCGCAAGCGGCTCGCGCGCGTTTACCAGGCCCACCGATCGTAGCTAGAACGCAATTCGTAGGAGGATCGACGATTCGTAGGATCGACGATGCACCTTGGCCCGTAGGGGCGCAGCATGCTGCGCCCCTACAGACCCAGAACAACAGCACATTCAACACAACGATGGGCAACAACCCCATTTACGATGAACTGCTGCTGCTACTGCCCTTTTTGAGCTCCGTAAGAACCAGCTTCGCAACAGCCTTCAGCGTGTCGAACACGCCAACCCCTGTGCGGGCCACGGCTTCGAAGTCGAACACGTTGGTTGGGTTGAGCATGGACCGAAGCTCGTCAACGGTTGCAACGTTCGGCAGATCACGCTTGTTGTACTGGATGACATACGGAAGCTTGTCGAGCGAGTAGCCTTGCTCGGCGAGGTTTGCTCGCAAGTTTTCGATTGACTCGAGGTTCGCTTCCGTGCGCTCGATTTGTGAGTCGGCGACGAACACAATGCCGTCAACGCCCTTCAAAATGAGCTTGCGCGAGGCGTCGTAGAAGACTTGCCCGGGCACGGTGTAAAGATGGAAGCGCGTTTTGAAGCCCCGAATTTCACCGAGCGACAAAGGCAAGAAATCGAAAAATAGAGTGCGCTCGGTTTCCGTTGCAAGACTGATCATCTTGCCTTTGGCGTCCGGATTGGTGCGCTCGTAGATGTACTGGAGGTTCGTCGTTTTTCCGCAGAGACCCGGCCCGTAATAAACGAGCTTGCAGTTGATCTCCCGCGCCATGTAGTTGATGAAACTCATCGTCGTTTCCTCGGATGTTTACCAGCCTGCTGCGCGCCGCGAATGCCTTCGTTGGGCCCTGCGGTGCCTGCGCACGTACCACAACGTACGCTTACGCGGGCTCCTTGGGCCCGCCTTGGCCTCACGGCGCTCGCGACGGCTGGTAAACATCCTCTCATTTTTGGGCGCGGTCAGTCGTTGAAGAGGTTGTCGATGTCTTCGTCGGTAATTTCGGCGAAGGGCGAGTCCATGCCGGGCTCCTGCACTTTTTTGAGCAGTGCTTCGAAAATGTGATTGAGCTCCTCGCTAGCTTTTTTCACGCGGAGCCTGACAAGGCCAAGGCTCGAGCGCGAATCGAAGATAACAACGAGAATGACTCGGTTACCAACGAGCTGAATGTGGATGTTCGCCCGTTCACCTTCGTGGAACTGCGTGGCAAATTCGTTCTCTTTGAGAAGCTTTGCCATGCCGCCGGTTGCCGCAATGTTGCCCGCGGTGAGTGATGCAAGACTTGTCGTGTCCACGTTGTCGATGTCACCGGCCGCTGCGATGAGCTGCCCGTTCTTGTCGACGATGAATACGACCTTGGCGTTTGCATCCCGAACCAGACGGTCCACGACTGCTTGGATCTGGTTGAACTCCTCCTCGTACATCACCATCTGGGGATTGACCATCCGAACCTCCGCAGCCATTCGCTGCGACGTCGACCGCACGACGAAGCCGCTCGTGAACAACGATGCGCGACTCGCGCCTCTTGCTTGATCTCGAAGTCGGAACCGGTTCTATCCGATTGAGGGTCCCAACAGCAAGTGCCGCGCGTGATCTTTTCAAAGCGCAATGGCGAACCGTGCCAGGATCTCGTGCAAGGTGTGTGCGCTGTCACGCGCACTGTCGTTCACACCCGTTGCGAGCGTGTTGCCTGGCGCCACTGCGCGGTTGTCGCTTGTTTGCGCTGGGCCGCCCACAGTGGTTGCCTTCACGGGGGCTGAGCCTGGGAACATGTTGAGCACGTAGTTGAGCGAAACGCGAACGTGCTTGGTAAACCAGTAGTTTGCGCCGAACGACAAGGCATTGGCCTTGATGCTGCCATCGATGTTCTTCGCATCGGGCGTGCCGCCACGGCTGGCGCTGTCGTATTTGAGCGCAACTTGCTCCCACTTGACGAGCAGCTGCAGCGCTTCTGGCGGAACCTCTGGATCGCTCTTCGACCAGTCGAGGCGTGATGGGTTTTCGTAGCCGGGCGCGCCGCCGTTGATGTCGCGGTTGCCAAGAGGCCAGTAGCCGAGCTGCGCGTAGTACGAAACGCCGTGAATGGCGCCAAATCGCTCGCTGTTCGTGGCCTGGTAGCCTTCGAGCGCTTCGCGGGTGTGGTTGTTGATCCACACGAATTCACCGGTCAAATCGAACTTGTCGTACGGAATGCGGATTTCACCGGCGACGGCGAGCTGATCGCCCGACGGAATGACGTGGGTGTTGCCTTTCGCACCGGAGTACGAAGGTGTCCAAAACGTGTAGTTTCCCTGTGTGGTCAGTGCAGGGTAGTCGTAGTTGACCCACTTCGGATCGCGCGAACCGTAGTGAAAGCTCGCGCCGATTTGCGCGTCTTTGAGTGCGCCCGTGATCTCGGGGCTTTTGGCAAACGGGTGGACGAACGTGCGTGCGTACAGATCGCCGCGCGAGTCGACGTTCGGTCGATTCTGCCCGTCGCCGTCGAACAGGCCGATGGAGTAGTACCAAAGCCTGTCCGGGGTTTCGCCCCAGAACATGCCGCCGATGTCTTTGTTCGTTGGAATGCCCACGGCGCGAACGGCGAGCGAGCGTTCCATAAATTGGATGTATTTGTCACTCGTTCGATTCTCGAGGGTGAACGGCGCGTCGAACTGCCCGACCTGCACGTTGAAAATCGATGTGTTGCGGTAGTTGATGAATGCGTCGGTGGCTGCCGCGCTGAATCTCGTTGCGTCAGCAGCGGAAAAACGTGCACTCGTGTCGCTGGGAGCCGCGCCAGGGGAGGACGCGGAGACTTGGTTGGTGCCTTTCGGATTGTCGAGACCGGTGGCGCCAAAGTCGCCGCCAATCATGAAGCGGAAGTGCCCGAGAAAGTCGCCCGTCACTTCAGGGCGAATGCGGCGTACGAAGAGCGTCGGCTTGAGGCTCGTATTGCTCACTCCTGGCCCAGCGTAGCCATAGAAGTCGAGCTGCATGCGACCCTGGATGTACATGTGAAAGTTGTCGTTGTCGTCGCGCAGGTAAAAAAGGCCATTATGGTAGCCTGCGAGCGGGTGGCCATCGTGTGCCAGTGCAGAGTCTGCATTTTTCGTGCGATCGGCGATGGCCTCCTTGTTGGCATCGAATGCCGGTGCGGGGGCAGTCAACTGCACCGGTGGGGTTTGCTCTGCGCCAGGTGAAGCTGTTGCGGGCGCGACTTGCGATGGCGCAGGTGAATCGGGCATCGCGGGCGGGGGGATGGCTTGCGGCGCTTGAGGAGGTGCTTCGGGCGCGTCAGGACTCTGCGCGTGAGCCATACGAGCTTGTCCAAGGATGCTCGTAATGACCAACGATGAAACGATGATCGAAGAGGCGATGCTGCGTTGGCGCATGAATTACTCTCGCTTGTAGATTGAAGTACCGCGGTGCTCTATCGCACTCTCTCTTGACGTTCTGGTGACAACGCAGCCACAAGTGTTGAACTGACGCGCGGCGTGCTGGCCCACGCGTTGCTCGCCACTTGCTTTTTGGAGGCGTGCTCATGAAGGTCCTTGCGTTCGCTGCTTCGCTTCGAAAAGAGTCATACAATCACAAGCTTATCGAGGTTGCTGTCGAGATCGCTCGCGCCAAGGGCGAGAACGTGGAATTCGCCAATTTTCACGAATTCACCATGCCGCTCTACGACGGTGATCTGAACGAAGAAGTAGGCCTTCCAGCAGGGGCGGTTGCGCTCCAGCGCCGAATCGAGCGAGCCGATGCGATGCTCATTGCGACGCCTGAGTACAACTATTCCATCTCGGGCGTGCTCAAAAACGCCATCGATTGGGTGTCACGCGCCCGACCCATGCCGTGGCGGGGCAAAAGCATTTTTCTGATGTCTGCTTCGCCTTCGCCCATGGGCGGCATTCGCGGGCTCTGGCAAACGCGCGTTCCTCTCGAAGGTTGCGGCGCGCTCGTGTTTCCCGACATGTTTGCGCTTGCGCATGCGCACGCGGCGTTCACCCATCAAGGCCAGCTCGCCGATGGCACGGTACGCGAAACTCTCGAGCGCCAGCTCACCGGTTTTCTTCTCATGGCCGAGGCCCTGGTTTCCGTATGCGGAAAGGCTGCAACCGGTGTGGCGAACAAGCGTCGAGTCGACATCACCGAAGCGCTGGAGAACGAAACGACGATTCAGCCTCCTCCTTCATGATGCTAGATGCCCGGATGAGATGAACGTCGACCTCGCCAACATTCGCACGGAATACTGTCGCGCAGGCCTTGCCGAGAGCACTCTCGATCCTTCGCCCATCCGCCAGCTCGAACGCTGGCTTCGCGAGGCCATCGACGCGAAACATCCCGAACCAACTGCATTGACCCTCGCTACGGTCAGCGCTGCCGGCGAGCCTTCCGCGCGCGTCGTTCTGCTCAAGAGCCTTGGCGACGACGGACTTGTATTCTACACGAATTACGATAGCCACAAAGGCCGAGATCTCGAATCCAATCCGCGCGCGTGCGCTTCTTTCTTCTGGGTTTTGCTCGAGCGTCAGGTGCGGGTGACGGGCTCGATTTCAAAGGTCTCTCGGAGCGAATCGGAGAGCTATTTTCGCTCTCGTCCGCGCGACAGCCAGCTGGGGGCATGGGCATCACGCCAAAGCGCTGTCATCGCGGGTCGAGGCGAGCTCGACAGGCTCGTTGCCGAAGCGCGCGCACGCTTTGGCGAGAGCGACATTCCGTGCCCGCCAACATGGGGCGGTTACCGGCTTACGCCCGAGAAGATCGAGTTCTGGCAGGGCCGCCCAAGCCGCTTGCATGATCGCTTGCGATATACACGCATCAACGAAGGCGGACGGTGGAACGTCGAACGCCTGTCACCGTAAGGGCGTATGGCCATACGTCCCGACACGCAGATTCAACGAACAGGCAATTTGACGCGCGTGCTCGCGCGGAAGGCGTCGTCGATGTTGCGTGCGGCCGCGACGAACTCACCATAGTGCTCGGGCGGCACGGTGCCGGTTTTTACGTCGAGAGTGAAGTTGTCTTCGATGGTCGTGCCGGAAACCTGAATCGTGCGCGACGCCGACAAGAGCGGGCCCTTGCCACGGATGCCGTCGAAGGGTAGCGGCACACGGACGATTTGCGTGGCCGCGGGCAGCTCGATGTACCTTTTTACGTGGTACAACGTCGCCTGACCAATCGCCAAAGCGCTTTGCCTTGCCACTTGGCTTGCGTAGCTCGAGGCGAGCGTTGTGGCATAAGGGCGAGGGGAAACGGTGTGGATCGGATCGATTCCCGGTAGTACCCACGTGCGCGACTCGGGCTTCTGGCCTTCCACTTGCGCATAGCCAAAAATGGAAAACTCGGCGCGAATGTCGACCTGCCCGCTGCCCTGCGACAAGAGCTCGACGCGGTCGATGGTGCCAAGCGGCACCCAGCCAAGCGCAACGGCCCGCAGCATGTTCTCGCGCTCGGCCAAGGCAAGGCGCGTGAAAGCCTCTCCGATGTCTTGCGCGTCGCGTCCGCGCAAACTGACGGTGAGTACGCCCTTTGCGTTGCCAGCGCGATCGAGAACGATACGCTGGTCGATTTCGTCGTGTGCGGTGTGGTTCGCGATGGCAGGCAGCGGCTCGATGCGCCCGTTCGCGTACAGCGCGCTGCGCCCGCGGAGCTCTGGTGAGATGCGCCCAGCGGGAAGCGGTGGACCCGCGATGTCAGCGTCGATCCACACGTCGTCGACAACACCTGGCTTGCGTGGGTTCGGCACATGCGCAATCGCGAGCGGGTGCGTGAAACGCTCAGAATGCGGAGGGTACGAAGCCGTGTTGCTGAATGGTTCGTCTTCGGCAAGGACGACGTCGGTTGGAATGCCGAGATCGCGAAGCGCGCTCGTGATGAGAAGCGTGCGACTGCCTTCGTGGGTGACAAGCACCGTGCGCGCGGTCGTTGTGTCCCCTGCGGTACTTGCGAGGTCGATATCGGTTAGCACGGACCTCGATGCAACTTTGACGGCTTGCGCAGATTTCGCGACTACGGCTTCTACTGTTTCGCGTGACGTTGGCCCAGCGGCTTCGCGCGCCCATGCGGAAACTTCGGGGCTGCTCGCACGGCTAGCATCGAGCGATGCAATCGTGTTCTTTAGCCCGAGCGCGACGTCGTCCCACCGCATGGTCGAAAAGCTGAGACCTACGTTGCGGTCCATTTTCGGTACGCCATATTCTATTCGGCGAATGGGGTGATTCGTGATGGCCCACGTGAGCACGCGCCGATTGCCTTCGCTGTGTTCTTCGGCCTTGCCGAGCATGGGATGGCTCCAGAGCGAGCCCGAAAGCCCTTTGGGCAATCGAAGCTCGATGTGTGCGCTTTGCACGTTTGTGCGCTCGGGCAACAAGTCGGGCGTGTCGATGCCAAGGTTGCCCGCACCTTTCGGCAGCGCGAAGCCTTCGTAAATGGCTTCGACCGCGTCGCCCGCTTCGAGCTGAGAAAGATTGGCATGCGACAGGACTCGCCCGTCTTTCTTGAAGATGCGTTGTCGTTGCAAACGGATGGTGCTTTCGCCGTAAAGCGTTGGTGAACTTGCCTTGGCGTTGTTTTCTACGTCGGTTGTGCCCATCACGCGGCGGACGTCGAGCATCACGAAGTGAACGAGGCCACGCTCGTCGACGTCATATTTTTCTTCGTGGGCTAGCACTGTGGTGGCTGCTTGACCGCTTTCGAGCGCCGCGCCACTGTTCCCGTTGGCACTGTTCGCGACGACTTTTTCGGTGATGCCGCTATAGGCAGCAAAGGGATCGTCGCTCTTGTCACCTGAGGCTCGCAAGATGCCAAAAAGCACGTTTGGGGCATCGCTAGTGCTGGAAGCACGCTCCAAAATCTCTGCGATGGCTGCATGGCCCTTTACGCCGTACATGGTGGACAGCAATTGGTCGCCCGGGTTCATGGCAGCAAAATCACGCGACGCGCGCGCAATATCACCCGCTTGCAACGCGTTGTACGACGACAGCCGCAAGTAAGGTTGCGAGCTCTGCGTAAGTGAACCAAGTCGCTCGAGCTCCGTGAAAGCGCCTTGGCGATCGCCAATGGCGAGGCGTGCGTGGTAGCAAGCAAGGCTCGTGCGATCGCCCGGCAAGGTGGGGTTGCACTCAAAAGCAGCGAGCTCACGCCCCGTGCGATCGAACACTCGGCGCTCCGCATCGTGCAAAAGGAGCGTGGCTGGGATCCCTTCGTTGGCTCTGTGCAGCGCAGTCAACGCGCGGTCGTAAAGCGACTCTCCACTTGCGGTTACGGCCGCGAACGCAGCGACCACCGCGGGCGCACTGGTAGTGTGCTTGGCAAGGGTTCGATCGAGATCGGAAAGCACCGCGAAGCCGACTTCCGCGCGAGCGCGCCCGGCAAGTACCGCATGCTCGATCGCGGCTTCCCACGCGCTTGGCCATTGGACAAGCACTCGATCGAACGCGCTGCGTGCGCGCTCGTCGGATTGGACTGTTGGCAGGTCATTGATCGTGCGCGCGGCACGTCCGTAAGCAAGCATGATCTCGGGAGGCGCCTGGCTACTCGCGTTACGCGCGCCACGAGCAATCTCTTGGTAAAGCAGTGCCTCGGCTGCGCGTCCTTCGTGGGCTGCGAGCAAGCCGAGCGAAGCTGCGAGCACCTCGTCCGATGAATTGGGCAGCAAATTGGGGCCCGGCGAACGGGGCGTGCGCATGTCGAGCGTGGTGGCGCGCTTTGCCGCTACGCTGGCGCGTGAGCCTGGCAACGGAGCATGGGCATGGAGCGGCTTGCCGTTTTCGTCCCAAGCGCCGATCGCAATCGTAGCCGACGCGTCGGTGACACCAACGCGTGCCACGAGCCGCAGCGTTCCCGGGCGATCGACGGCGACGTGCGCGAAGCGCATGGCAGCCTCTGAGCCAGCCGAATGCGGCCGAACGATGGCAACCTTGCCACCTACACGAAGCGTTGTTGCAAGAGGTGACTCGAGCCCAACGCCAAGGTTGCCTGCTTTCGGCACATCGACATCGACCACAATTTCGCGCACGCCACGTTGGCTCGAATCGGCACCAAGCGGGATCTGACAGCCATTCGCGCGCACCACCAGCGGCGCGCTTGGGTGCGAGAAGGGACCGATCCGAGGTCCTTGTTGGGGAAGCTGCGAGTCGGCGCGATCGAGACTGCTGCCTTGATCCACGCCGCTCACAGGAGCCCATGCAACGGGACCCAGAACCGTGGCTTGCCGCACGCATCCGGTTTGCGTGCGCAACGACTTGGCTGCATCGATGTCACCGCGGCGCTCGGCAAGAGCAAGGCGCGCGCGTGCGATGAGCGGAGCGGCAAAGGGGCCTTTTGCGGTGACTTGCGCTTTTGCGAGGCGAGCATCGACGCTGCCGCCGCCATTCGTGAGGGCCACAAGAGCCGCTGGACTGGTTCGGTCGACCAAAGCGCTTGACGCGGCGAAATTGGACAGCGCGCTCACCTGGCGGTGCACCAAGGCGTCGAGCGAGGCCATGATCACGGCAAGGCTCGATGGATCATCAGGAGCTTGTGCTGCCGCGTCCAACGCTTGCATGTACAGCGCCACGGCTTTGACCTGATCTCCTGTGGCTTCTTCACGAAAAGCGAGGGCGAGCGGTGAAGGCGCTTCAAGGCTAGACAAGCTGGACGGTGCCTTCGCATGGCGGTTCGCTCCACTGCATGCGATGCATGCGACTGCGAGTAGGCAAAGTAAGCCTCTCACTTGGCTTCCTCCGTGCGCACCAAGCGCACTTCCTTGTGCAGCAGTGCATCCACCTGCTGAAGCCATTCGCGCCACGACGCGTACTCGCTCACGGCAATGAGGTGCTGATTGAAAGCGACACTTCGCTTGATGACGAGCGCGCGCCCACTCTTCGCGTTGCTCGCGTTGCTCGTGTCGAGCACGATCTCGAGATGAGCGTGGCCAAAAGAACTGCCCAAAGGACCGTTCGCGTCGCCGCCCGATGGAAGCTCGCCCCACGCAAACCCGGCAGGCGCCACGATGCGCATGGTGCGGTCGTGATGACTCGGCGCGAGGGTCGAGGGTAGCACCGTGGGTAGCGTTCGCACTTTGAGTGGCGCAAGAAACGAGATGAGCGTGTTGCGTGACGATAGCGACAACACGAGATCTTCACCTTCGCGGCGCGTTACATTGCGCGACTTGGCTTTGTACGTCACTTTGGCCCGGCCGCCTTTGAGATCGCCTTGAAAATCGATCGCCTTGTCGAGGTCGATAGCTGAAAACCAACGACCCAAAATCTCATCTTCAACGTACTGGGCGCGCGCTGCGGCCTGCGAGAGATTCGTGCGCAGCTCAAATGCACTGTCGCCCGAGTGCAGTTCCTCACCAACGAGCTCGCCGCTGCCGTCAGCCGCAAGCGTGAGTGTCCACGTCACGTCGAGGCCATGTTCGCTCGGAGAGCTCTCTGCCAGCGCAACGATCTCTGCCGGACCCTTCATGCGCAAAGCGAACGCGCGTGCATCCATCGAAGGAATGGGACCGATGCGCGACTGCGGGCTCGTGGCATCGAGGTACATTCCGCCGCCTGGGCCGGGCAGAAGCGCAATGCCATGGTCGAAAAGGGGAATGGCCGCATTTTTCGCGAAAAATAGCGATGGCTGCCCAGTATGGCGCGTTTGCACGAGGACTTCCTCGGCCTCGATGCCAATGGCGCGAAGAAGCGTAATCAAAAGAATCGCCTTGTCGTCGCAATCGCCTTGGCGGCGCGCGAGCAGTTCTTGCGGCCGGTTTGGCAGCCACGCCTCGCCGCTTACGAAGTTCACATAACGAATGTCATCGGAAACAAAATTGAATATCGCGCGCAGCTTGTCATCGCGCGACACTTTGCCTTTCGTGATTTCTCGAGCGATGCGTCGAACTTCGTCGTCTGGCACGGTGAAGTCGCGCGTGGCTTCTGCGTACCACTTGCGAAAGTCTGCCCACGACTGGAACGTGGAGCCGACCACGACGGGCGTGGTTTCGGTGAGCTCGGGAGCCAACGGCTCTTCGGCAACGCTCACGGGGTTGTCCCATATGAGCTCGGTCACGTGCATTCCGCGCTCGTCGCGATCCATGCGCTTTGGTGAACCGAGCTCGCTATGAAGCACGTCGATGAAAAGTGGGCGAAAGGGCAAAGTTTCGACAACCACATGATTGTAAAGCAGCGGGTGCGAGGCGGATGCGCCGGCGTAATCGACGAAGTAAAATGGAACATCGCCGCGCCCGCCAACCGCGGCGGCCGTCCACTGGCGAAGGACGACTTCCACGGTGTCGCCGGGCTCGATCTCCGGCCAGCGAATACTCGCGTCGCCTTGCTCGAGGGGGAAAACCACGCGGCCATCTTTCTTATAAAGGCGTGCGCGCAAGATTTCGGTCAAGTCCCCTTCCTGAGGAATGGGCTCGACGAGCTCTTGCTGCGTGCGCGGGGCAATCACGACTTCGCGCGCATATTGAATGAGCTGCGAGATGCGATGGTCGGCATGCGTGCGCACGGCACGAAGCCAATGAAGTTGGCGGTCAACGACATCGGGCGGCGCATTGCCCTTTGCGATGCCTTTGCGGCGCGCAAGAATCGTAGAAGTTGGCGTGAGCCAGCGCTCGTCGTCTTCGGGCTTGTTCGATTGCTTATCGGTGTTGTCGGCGCCGCGTCGCATCGTAAGCTCGGCGCGGACGTTCGCGTCGCTCGGCTTGAGCTCGCGCACGCGCTCGAGGGCACTTAGGATTGCGCGCTGCGAGCTTTCGTCCGATTTTCCTGTTCCTGATTGCGGCGCTGCCGATAGCTCGCGCGCAAGGCCTGCCCACGCCTCCGCGCGGTTCGGGGCCCAGCCAACGAGAGTGCCGTAAAGGCGAAGAGCAACATCATGTGCGCCCGCTTCGCTCACGTTCTTCGCGATCGACAAGGCCTCGTGCGCATCGCTTATTCCGCCCGCAAAACCGATGGCAGCGGCCTTGACGACTTCGTCTTTGCCGCGCGTGCCCATGGCATCGACAAAGGCCTTGCTGCCAACGCCGCGTCGGGCAAGCTCGCTCGTTGCCTCGACCCATGCGTTCGAGTCGTTGGTCCGGGCGAAGCGTGCTAGCTCGAAGACGAGCGCGTTCGAAACTTGCTTGGGCGCCGCACGGAATGCGGCTGCAACATCGCGAAATGCCTGGATATCGAGCGTATTGACGTCTAGGTCGCGAAGCGCGCGCGCACCAAGAACCAAGGCCTCAGAGTCTTTTTGCTTGTCGATGCCCGCACCGCGCAACGTTGCAAATGCCCAGTCGGTCATGTTCGTGTCGAGGCGCAGTTCGGCAAGGCGCCGGTCGACGAACGCCATCGTTACGGTGTCGTTGTCTTTGGCTGCAACCTTTCGCGCCCAGGAAAGCCGCGCGCTTTTGGTGGCGCCAGAAGGCGAAAGGATGGCGGCCATGGCAACGGCGTCGGCCGGGAGAGCCGGGAGATTGGGGTTCTGCGGGTTCTGCAAGAACGCGTCGAGTTCGCCGGCTGCACGCGGGCTTTTTAGATCGTCGGCGCCCGCCATGATTCGGACAATGGCTGCATCGAGCAGCGCGTTCGCGGAACCAACCTTTGTGGTGATGGCTGGGTCGATGGCGCGCTCGAGCGGCGTTGTCAGTGTCTTTGCGTTCGCGGCGTTCGCGTTGCCCCACGGAATCGTTTCACCATCGTGGAGCGTGAGGTCGGCCGATTGCGTGACACGAAGCGGTGCATAGTTCGTGTCCGTGATGCGAAGGCGCACGCGCCCCGAATCGCCAAGGGCGCCGCTGCAGACTTTTGCGTAAACGATGTGGCTGCCAGCTTTTGCGTCGATGCGAGCGGCAAGGCGATCGAATTGCCCTTGTGCGTCGACGTCGTCGCTTTTGGCAACGTCGACGCCGTCGAATGCGAGGCGCGCCTGACCCGCCGCAGCGAGACGAACGATGATGGACTTGGCCGCGTCGAGATGGATTTTCGACGCAACCAGCGAGCAGCTTTCGCGTCGCGGGTGAACGAACAAGTCGAGCGGTGTGCCACGCGCTTGCGAAAAAACATGCGGCACAGCGCGCCATTCGACCTTGACCGTGCCCCACGAATACGACGTGTGCATGTTGGTGAACGTTGCCGCGTCGGTCACGCCTGCAGCGCCTGTCGGGTCTGGCGTGCGTTCTGGTCCATCGTGCGCATCAAGACCACCGCCGGTGTCACGCAGCGGGCCGAGCACCGCAACGCTCGTGAGGATGCCGGCGCTCTCTGCCTTGTCGACCCCCGCCATCGTGGTGTCGCTCGGAGAAAGTGCACGCGCAGCGAGCGCTGCCTCGCTTCGAATCTCGATGGGCACAGTCGGGGCATTGGCGATGTCGATGATGGCGCGCTCGGCAACCCCGGCGCTTGCCTCGTTGGCCAGGCTAGCGATGACGGCAAGCGACGCCATGGTGTCCGCATCGCTCGTTGCCCCGACGGCGCGCGCACTATGATTGCCTATCATTGTGTCGGGCGTTTCCGCAACCAAGTGCCTTTCGTGATTTGCGTAGCTGGTCTGACTAGCGCCTGCATTGGCGGTCGCGATTCCGATCGCGACTGCTGGCAAGACCGCGCGCACCACGCGGCTCACGCGCACCGCCGCTCGTTCCCGCCGCGGCCAAAGTGTCGTTGATTTAGCGCACATGATATCTACGCTACTGTACTTATGGCCGCACCCGCTTGCGCTGAGCACGAAATCCGTGGCTCACGCTTCGCTTTTGTCAAGAGCCACGGATTTCGGGCTCAGCGAAGGGCGTCGCGTGTGCATTGCCATCGGACTTAAATTCAGCGCAACCAAGGTTGCGCTGGGGCTTTTCGCGTCCGGTCGGCTGGGCGGCGGCAATGCTCTTTCGTCGTAGCCCCAGGCCGTGATACGCCTGCGCATCCCCCCACGGAGGTCCTCCATGTCCGCGACGTCGAATGGTCAGCCTGTGACGATGGGTTCTGGAAACAAGCTAAACGTCCCGGATCACCCAATCATCCCTTTTATTGAAGGCGACGGCACGGGGCGCGACATTTGGCGTGCCAGCGTGCGCGTTTTCGACGCCGCGGTCGAAAAGGCCTATGGCGGCAAGCGAAAAATCGCCTGGCTCGAAGTTCTTGCAGGCGAGAAGGCGTTCAAAGAAACGAACAACTGGCTGCCCGACGACACGGTCTTGGCGTTCCGCAAGTACCTCGTTGGCATCAAGGGGCCGCTCACCACGCCCATTGGCGGTGGCATTCGCTCGCTGAACGTTGCGCTGAGGCAGCTTCTCGACCTTTACGTGTGCTTGCGACCGGTGCGCTGGTTTCAGGGGGTGCCAAGCCCCGTGTGCCGCCCACAAGACGTCGATATGGTCATCTTCCGCGAGAACACGGAAGACATTTACGCGGGGGTCGAGTGGGAGGCGAAAAGCCCTGGAGCGCAGAAGGTTCTTGCGTTTATCGAAAAAGAATTCCCCAAAGACTTTAGGAAAATCCGTTTCCCAGGGTCGTCGGGTGTCGGTATCAAGCCGGTCAGCCAGGAAGGCACCGACCGCCTCGTTCGCGCGGCCATTCAATATGCCATTGTCAACAAGCGCAAAAGTGTCACCTTTGTCCACAAGGGCAACATCATGAAATACACCGAAGGTGCTTTCATGAAATGGGGATATGCCCTTGCCGAACGCGAATTTGCCGATCACGTTTACACCTGGGGGCAATGGGAAAAAACCAGAGAAGCGAGCGGCGAAGACGCTGCAAATGCGGAGCAAAAAGCAGCGCTCGCAAAAGGCAAAGTTCTCATCAAAGACGCCATTGCAGACATTACGCTCCAGCAGGTCATCACGCGCGCAAAAGAGTTCGATGTGATTGCGACTATGAATCTCAATGGCGACTACCTCTCCGATGCCCTCGCGGCGCAGGTTGGCGGCATTGGTATCGCACCTGGTGGCAACATCAATTATGTATCAGGACACGCCATTTTCGAAGCCACGCACGGCACGGCACCGAAATACGCCGACCTCGATAGGGTCAACCCAGGGTCGGTGGTTCTCTCAGGCGAGATGATGCTACGTCACATGGGGTGGACCGAAGCGGCCGATCGCATCATCAAAGGAATGGACGGCGCCATCACAAGCAAACAGGTCACTTACGATTTTGCACGTTTGATGGAAGGCGCGACCGAAATCAAGTGCAGTGCATTCGGCGATAACATCATCGCCCACATGTGACCGCTTTCGATTTGGCGCGATCTCTTCTCGTTGGCTCGTAGGGGCGTATGGCCATACGCCCCTACGAATATGCATTCGGGCGCGATGAATCGCGCCCCTACAACCAACATCACATAGGTGTAGGGGCGCAGCATGCTGCGCCCCTACTGCGTGATGCAAGGCGTGGGTGCTTCGTCGAGCTCGATAACGGGTTGGGCATCATCATCAGGTGCGCGCGCCGAAGCACCGTGAGACCGCGTTCCTGCGGTCGCGTTCATCGCAAAACACGTGGCTGCCACGGCGAGCACGGCGCACGCTATGCCAATGACAAAAGAACGCGCGAAACCGCTTTCGATTTGACGCGATTTCATCGTTGGCGGCTGCGGTGCGGTCCTCAAAGCCGGAAGAGGCTGTTCCGGTCCGCTCCTCGCCGACCGCCTCGAACTCGCGTCAACTTGAAAGCGGTCTATCACGGCAGCCGAGTGCCACGGCCGTAATTCGGGCGCCCGCGCAGCAGCGTTGCGCTCGTTTTCCGGGAGCGTGGCGAGCATCGACTGCACGAGCGAGTTCATGAGGCTTGCATCAACCGCCGCAGTTTTTTCCGATAATTCCGAAATGCAAGAGAAGTCGAGAAGCATGATCTCGCACTCTTCTGTAACGAAAACGCTGCGAGCGTCGAGCGCGCCAAGGGCATAACCTTCATGGTGAAGGACCGCGACGGCTCGCACGAGCGCGGCGCCGATACGAACCACTTCTGCTGCACTAAGCCCGGATGATTCACGACGACTCCACTCAGACGTGCCGATCCTCTCGCTGCGAAGGGCGTACGGCGCTCCTTGAGCCTGCGACGTACGTACAGTACGCCTCGGCTCTGCGGTGCGGCGTGCGCCCTTCTCGCTTCGGTCTCGGCCGTCTGCAGAAATCGCGTCGTGTATCATCCTGGCTGGCGGATGCCGCGCGGTCATGCGTTGGGCAAGGCTTTGGCCCACGAGCGAATCGATGACGAGGTAGGGCAGCCCGTCTTCGGTGATTCCGTCGTCGCGCACACTCAATGCCGAGGCGTGTGTTTTCGCGAGTGCCACCTCGACGTCGAACAGGCGGGCGTGGGCAGGCGACGCCGCCAGTTTGATCCACGCCGAAGCTCCGTTACGGTGAGTCGCTTCGTAAACGCTTGCCGCAGCAGACCGATGAACAAGCCGCCCGAGACGGTAACGCCCGTCAACAACGTAGCTTGGTTCGGTGCAAGTGCGCATGGGTTGGAGCATCGGGCCCTTTGAGCTTTCGGTGTGCGAGGCGTGCGAGAACAGGGCCGGATTTAACGCGCACGCCACGAACGTCAAACTCGGCTTGCTATGTCTTGTGTCGCGTTGTGTGAGGCGCAACACCGACAAGTGAGCCAATGGCGGATGCGAGCGACGCGATCCGCGCAACCACATGGACCGTGATGTACCGGTATCATGTTAAAGATGCGCCGTTTACGCATGATTCGGCCCAATATGCCGCTATTGTCACAAGGTGTGTTGATATCGATGTTAGCTTGTCGCGCCCCCGCGACACTGTCGCTCGGCAAGCGCACATAACCGAATCGTTTTTGCGCGAGACATTCGCCATCGCGTTCATCGCGTCTTATACTGCTCGACTACGCTGGTTCATTCGGCCAGCCATGCTTGTTCGCTTCGCTCACCTCGATCATTATGAAGGGCATCGCGAAGGGCATGAGCCGTGCACCACTACCGCAGTAGCGTCTAGTTAGAGCCACAACTCACGAGGGAATTATCCCACATGCAGACCACTTCTGTCAAGTTTGTCGTTCGCCTATTCGCACTCGCCGCTCTCGCAGCCACACCCATCGTGTCGTCCATTGCGTGCAGCACGGATTTTTCGCCCACACCGTGCACAAGCGACGCCGACTGCAGTGGTGGCCTCATTTGCAGCCTCGAGGCCACGCCTGCTGTTTGCAGCGACTCCATCGGATCGACAATCTTAGTCGGTACGGTTGGCCCGCTCTCCGGCGTGAATCAAAGCGTAGGCGTTGAGGCCAGAAAAGGCATTCAGCTTGCGTTCGACGCGCAAAACGCACAAGGCGGAATTCGCGGTCGGCAGCTCGAACTCGTGTCTCGCGACGACGTGTCGATCCCAACGAATACCGTGACTGACGTGGAGCAGCTGCTCAATGTACAACAGGTGACCAGCGATCCGCCGCGGTGCCCGAGCTCAACGACCTCTCCGCTCCCAGACAACGTCCCCGTGCCGGACATTTCCAATGCTCTGGTTCGTGGTCCGGGCAGCGTGATTGCGCTTCTTGGTAACGTTGGCCCCACGCAGGCGCTGCTAAGCGGACCTTATGTCATTGAAACGGGCGCGCTGTGGTTTGGCACCATGACCGGTCTGTCTCCTCTTTTGCGCGACAACACGGCCGGTGCATGCTCGAGCTCGATTTTCAATGTTCGAGCGAGCTATGAACAAGAAGCCGCGGCCGATATCCAATACCTTCAGCACAGCGGCGTTCCCGATCCACAGCACTTTATTACTTACGTATCGGAAGACGTGCTCGGCCTTTATGCAGCAGGAATCGTACAAGGAACGTTTAAGGCGGTCTACAACGGGTTAGACACCACTCAGCTCGTTTCGTCGCCACCCGACGACATGGGCGCGGTCGACGCGAAGGCTGAGATTGCCGAGTCGCAATACATACAGCCATTGCTCGACAATGATACTACATCCCATCATACCGTTGGAATCGCTATGGGGGCCGAGTACGCACCAGCCGCAGAATTCATCAAAAAAATTCGCCAGTGGCAGTATGCCAACCCGGAACGATTGAGCCGCCTCACCCTCCTATTCATTGCCATATCCGACGTTTCGGCCAACGCGCTTTCCACACAGCTAGTCGGACTCGACACGACGGAACCGCTGGGTCCAGCGGGGGCTTCTTATACCACCGATGTGACCGTTTCCAATGTCGTTCCCAACTACGACTCGGACCAAGGCGACATCACGAACCAATACAACGCGGCGCTTTTGGCAACGAATCAAACGCCTAGCTTTCCTTCTTTCGAAGGCTATGTTGCTGCAAGGGTCTTCATTTTAGGCCTGCTCGCGCATAACGGGCCTTTCACACCGGAAGCGCTCGTTGGCACATTCGAAAGCCTTCCAGCACATGACATTGGCCTTGGCCCAGCCGGTTTCTCGTCGCAGCCTCACCAGTATTTGAATTCGGTGTGGGGCACCGGCCTTAACCCCGACGGAACATTTAAGAATCGCTTTTTCTGGAGCAATGGAAGTCTCCAGCCCATCACCCAATAAACACAATTCACCACTCACCACCACTCATCACATAATAACGCCAACACAAGGCATCCAACCTTAGCCCACGCAAGGAAACATCCGTGACGCACGTTCTTGGAAAGTATCAGCTTATCGCCGAAATCGCCCGCGGTGGGATGGGCATCGTCCATCTTGCCGTTACCCACGGCCCGGCGCGCTTCAGCAAATTGCTCGTTGTCAAAGAGCTAAAGCCCGAGCTCGCCGAAGATCCTGCTTACCTCGAGATGTTCCTCGAAGAAGCACGGCTGGCCGCACGACTCAATCATCCAAATATCGTTCAAACCTACGAGGTAGGCGCTTATGGCCAACGCCATTACATTGTAATGGACTACCTCGAGGGCGTACCCCTTGCCCGTATTTTGCGCAAGAAAACCGACGCTTTCACGCTGGCCATGCAGCTTCGCGTCATTTGCGATGCATTGCGCGGCCTAAGCTACGCACACACCCTTGCTGATTTCGACGGCACGCCGCTTGGCATCGTGCACCGTGATGCAACACCGCAAAATGTGTTTATTACGTATGACGGCCAAGTAAAGCTTGTCGATTTCGGCATTGCCAGGGCACACGACAGCAGCGTTGAAACGCAGCAAGGCATTCTCAAAGGCAAGCCAGCGTACATGGCGCCCGAGCAAATTGCGGGCGAGGTCGACGCGCGTGCTGACGTGTATGCCATGTCGGTGGTGCTTTGGGAAGCCATTGCCGGCCGCCGAATGTGGCACAAGAAAAGCGATGTCGAAGTTCTCACTTCGGTGTTCAAAGGCGAAGTGCCATCGCTTCGTGCTGCCAAGCCAGACGTCGACGAAGCCCTTTTGAAGATCTGCGAGAAAGGGCTCGCCAAAAACCGCGACGATCGCTTTGAAAGCGCTCAGGCGCTTGCGAACGCCCTCGAGGCGTACATGGTGGCACGAGGCTGGGCTCCTTCCATGCGCGAAGTGGGTCAACTCGTCTCCGATATGTTCGCGAAAGAACGCGCTTCGGTGCGTGCGATCATCGACGGGCAGCTGCAGTCACTGCGTTCGGGTTGGAACCAAGACGAAAAGCTGCCGGTCATTGTGCCAACGCGCGTCGACAATCCGACCCCGAGCAGAACGGGCTCAATTGCACAAAACTTCGGGCCAGCGTTCAATCCAGGCAATCCAGGTGTGCCAGTAGCACCCCAATCAGGAACGCTCGTTACTGGCATGACCGGTTTCACCGGCGTTACCGGTGTCACCGGCTTTACCGGCACTGGGCCAACCCCAGCCGGATCGGTTGCCGACGTCAACTCAATTTATCTGATGCGCGAGCATAACCGATGGCGCAAAATCGCCCTCGGTTCCGTGGCCGCGCTGCTGGTGATTGGGGCCGTCATCGTCACGCGGTTCACCGATCATTTCGGCGACTCGCCGCCGACCGCGGCACCGACCGCAGCGGCGGCTCCTGACAGCGGCAACGTTGCACCTGCAGCCGCGCCGTCTCCTGGGGTCGCGGCTCCGTCGACCGGTAGCGGTCACGATGAAACCGGCACCGTCACGCACGAAATTCGCGTGACCGCCACCCCTGCGACCGCGGAAATCGCCTTCAACGACATTACGTACGCGAATCCTGCAACGGCCGTTTGCAAGCACGGCGACGTGCTTATTCTGCGCGTCAACGCGAATGGCTATTCCGCACGAGAGCGGCGCATCGATTGCAACTCCGATGAAGTCATCGAGCTTGCGCTCACCGCTGTGCCCCACGGGCACACGTGGACTCCGCACACGGCGACGCCTCACGCGGCGCCTCCACCTGCCGACGCCGCGCCGGCCGCGCCGCCGGCACCGAAAGCAGACTGCAATCCTCCCTTTTACTTTGAAGGCGACAAGAAAGTCTTCAAACCTGGTTGCCTCTGATTGCACCATTCGATTGTCTGATTGATTGAAATTGAAACTGACCTGAAGAAGCATCCCATGGAGAAAAAGGAAATGCATTTCCGATTTGTCCGCCTTCTCGGCCTCGGCGTAGGTACGGTCTCGATTCTTGTCAGTGGAGCAGCCGGGGCCGCACCGCCACCACCATCGCCGCCGGCGCAAACGCCGGCGGCGGCGCCGCCAACAAAAGAAGAATGCGTCGCCGCGTTCTCCCGCGGCCAAGATTTGCGTGACCAAAACCAGGTGTCACGGGCGCGCGCGACATTCCTCATCTGCGCCAATACCGCCTGCCCACAGCTCGTTCAGGCCGATTGCGCGCGCTTTGCCGACGAGCTCGAAAAGCTGGTTTCGTCGCTCACTTTCAGCTCGCGCGACGACCAAGGTATTGACCTGCCAGACACGCAGGTTTTCATCGACGACAACCAAGTGGCCGCGCGGCTCGAAGCGGGTACGCCGATCGACGTCGACCCTGGTCCGCACACAATTCGCTTCGTTCACGCCGGCAAAACCGTGGTGCATCCGATCGTGGTAGGCGAAGGCGAGAAGGCACGGCACGTTGCCGCCACCTTTGGCGAGCAAAACACTGCCACCAGCACCCCGGTGGCGCACGAAAAACCCAAGGAAGAAGAATTCCGACCCGTTTTGCCGCTGGTCGTTGCAGGCGTTGGCGCTGCTGCGGCTGTCACGGGGCTCGTGCTCACGTTCGTTGGCTTTGGCAAGGTGCCCGATGGTTGCTCGACCTCGTCGCATCAGTGCATGGCAGCGCCAGGCACTACGACCTTCAGCGACGCGAAAAGCGGCGTTAAGCTCGCCAATGTCGGCATTGGCACGACCATCGCCGGAGGCGCTGTTCTCGCTGGCGGCCTCATTTGGTATTTCGTGCAGCCAGTCGAGAAAACAACCACCACGGGCAGCATTCATGTATCGCCGTGGGCTGGCGGAAATTCTGGAGGCGTAACCGCATTTGGAACGTTTTAGGGCGGCCACAAGGGCCGCCCCTACGAATGCGATTTGTTGATTTGATTGTAGGGGCGTATGGCCATACGCCCCTACGAATGTGTGCGATCTACCGTGATGACCTGCGCCGGCGGATTAGCCCCGCAAGCGCAATGGCTGTAACGCCGGCAACCGAGCCAAAGCCGGCGCCGTGGTTTGCGCCCGCAGGCACCGAGCAGGAGCTGCCGCCGCCACCACCGCCGGTGGTCGCGGTCGATGCGTTGGTGCCGGCGTCGTTCGTGGGTTCGGGCGTGCCGCTGTCCGTGTCAGGGACGACGACGGACGACTCCACGCATTGATGCGTGCCTGTATCGCAAACCGGTTGCGATGCATTGGTGCAATCATCATTTATGTTGCAACCGCCGGACGGCATGCAAGTGCCATTCGCGCTGCAACCGCCCGAGCGACACGCTGCCGGGTTGTCAGCAATGCATTGGGTGCTATCGGCCAAGCCGCATTTGTGGTCGTTGTCGTCGCAAGCTTCCGATTGGCACACGGTAGGGCCGTTTTCGACCGTGCATGACGACCCTTCGCCGTTTGGTTGCTTGGGCAGGCACTTGTTCGTACCGGTGTCGCAGTACTTGCTGGTGTCGTCGCATGCGCCGTCGGCGTTGCAGTCATTCGGGGCTTGGCAGGCACCTTGGTTTGTGCAAACGCCAGAGCGGCATTGCGTAGCAGTGTCTTGCGTGCAGGCGTCGCCTGGTGCAAGGCCACATTTGCCATCGCTGCCGCAAACGCCCGTGGCGCACACGGTAGCGGCGTTGTTGGCATCGGTGTCGATCGTTGAGCAGTTGCCGTCGCCGTTCTTGTAGAGCGTGCAGAGGTTTGTATCGGTGTCGCAGGTGTTTCCGTTTCCTCCGCAGTCGGCATCGGCCGTGCAACCTCCGGTAACGGTGATGTCGCTGACGAGGAGGCCTTCCTGTCCACCAGTATCTTCAACAACGAACGTAATCGTGTTCTCTCCGGGTAGGAACGTGTTAGGCCCACCTGGGGATACTTGAGCGGGAATCGTGAACTGGTCGAGCGAACCGTATGCTCCCGATTCCGTTTTGGAAATAATATCTGGGTCGAGCGCCACGTTGTTGACCTTAATCGTGCAAAAATCGTCGCATGCCCAGCGCCCAGTCACGCTAATCGACGACGGCGGAACACCCGGAGGCACTGTGAGCTTCGTTTCATATAGATACGTGTTGTCAATACCTTTGCCCGGATCGTCCACGCCCCACGCATTCAAGGAGCAGCTAATCCACTGAGCCGCCACTGGTGGGTCCGCTGCTGGTGGATCGATCCAGGTGTTTGGGAGGACACCTGGGGCAGATGCCTTAGTTACAACGAACGGTGCTCCAGGCTCGCAATTCCCATCCTGCGTAGTGGCCGTGTAGTGCTGATCCTGCGCTTGATCGGCAAGTAGATCGTTATTGCTGTCGACGCCCGTTGGGAACAACGCGGCCGTCAACTGCTCGCTCGCCGTGAGAGCCGCCGAGGTGCTTCGGGTTGCACCGGTACTGGCTTTGGTTTGCGGCGGTGATGCGCTCGAGCAGGCTGCCACGCCTGCGAGCCCAACGACAGCCAAGAAAAGGTGCCTCTGACAAAAGCCTATTTTCAACATGATCGTTTGTCTTTCTCCACGCGGAAAAATCTAATAAAACCTGCTACTTGCGACTCCTCTTCGCGATCCTTCCAAGCGCATCCGCGCCTGCGATGGCCGAGCCTACACCATTGCGGCCCAGACGAGCGTGACAGTATCACGCAGGGTTGAGGCTCGTACAGCCAAGCGAAAAAATAACAGCCGCAGCGGTGCCGATATGGGGGGTGTGAGGGCGTGCGGCCACGCGCCCCTACCTCATCCGATCTTTTTTCCCGCTTCGACGCAACACTTCGCGAGACTGGTCGCCTTGTACCTGTAGACCGCGTTCAAGTTGACGCCGGCCTAGCAATGTTTTTTTGAACCATTGCGGAAAGGTTCCTCCCCAATGAAAAGTTTTGCTCCTTGCTCCTTGCTGTTGGCTGCCTAGCGTCATGCGGCGGCGCGTTTGGTGATGCCCCGGGTTCGAGCGGGTCGAGTTCATCCGACGGCGGGTCGGGTCAAACCAATGGTGGCACCGACTCCGATGGCGGGTCGGGAACCAATGGTGCCACCCATTTGGACGGTGGGGTCGTTGACCCCGGCACCACGTTCTGGTTCGTGGACGCTCAAGGCCCGGTGCAGCAGGTTGTGCAAGAGCAAATGGCCTTTATCCCCATTAAAATCACACGATATATAACGCCTGGAACGGATATCAAAATCGATATAATAAATCCGCCCGAGGGTATTTCTGCCGTGGGCTCGCTCACCATTTCATCCGGCCAGAGCACCGGGACGCTTGCCATTGCCGTTGGCGCATCCAGCCCTGACGGCAGATTGCGAATAATGCTATCAGGCGCGCCGTTGTGCACGACGAGCAGCGGGTCTCGTGGCGGCGAGCTGCTTTTTGATCGAAGCGATTTCCTCTTCAATTCGACGGTGGATCGGATCTGCGTGGCCAGCTAGCTCCCGGTCGAGTTCCGCGAAGCCCTTCGCGGTCTCGGCACGATGCGCATCAAGCTTGGCTGCGAGTGTGGTGACCTTGGTATCGAGCGTGTCGACTTTGACTTCGACTGCGCGAAGGCCGTCTTTCGTTGCCATCTCGGAGCGAAGTGTTGCCATCTCGGAGCGAAGCGCCGAGAGTTCGCCCTTCGTTGCCATCTCGGAGCGAAGCGCCTGCAGTTCGCCCTTCGTTGCCATCTCGGTACGGAGCTGTTGAATCAGCTCGACTACGTCTTGGATCGTTGGTTCGGACATCGCGTTCACGTTACATGAGTGTACGATAGACGAACAAGTGCTCGTCGTGCCTACCAGAGCGCGTTATGGCTTCGCCGCCCGACATCAACGCCGGCGCTCGATGAGCAACGCCCGAGGATGGCCCGAAAAACGCGCATTCAAATCCAGAGCGCAGCGAGCTCCAACTCGATGGCGTCAAAGGGCTCTGCACGCACCTTGGCGTCGTCGCAATAGGTAGCCACGCGCAGCCATAAGCCATTTTGGAGTCGATGGACTTCCAACGTGCGCGCGATGGGATCCACGAACCAGAGATGGCGCACGCCTTCGCGCGCATACACATCCATCTTGCCGGTGCGATCGAGTTTTTCGGTGCTGGGCGAAATCACTTCGCAAACCCAATCCGGAGCGAGCTCGGTGAAGGCTGTGGCAGGAACCTTCGGCATCCTTTCGCGACGCCACCCGGCAATATCCGGAACCACGACGTCTTCGCCAAAGTGGAGCTCGGGTTCGTCGCGGATGATCCAGCCACCGGGACCGCCGCGCCCGCGATCAAAGGGACCACCGAGATCCATCCCGAGCACAGACGACGCACTCGCATGCGGGAACGCGGGCCGCGGATTCGTGTAAAGTACACCGTCAATAATTTCGGCGACGAGCGGCCATGGCGCACGCACCAGATCGTCGTACGTCGCTCTATGCTGTTGCGCCACCGCTACCATGAGCCATCAAGTATAGCAGGCGCGTTCCTTCAGCCCGCTTTCGATTTAACGCCGTCCAAATGCCTCGCGGCCCGTTTCGCTGCAGTAGATGGCAGCAAAACGAGCCTCGAATGCGTTTTATCGTCGGTTGTAGGGGCGCGATTCATCGCGCCCTCGGCATCGGCAATGGTATGGATTCCGAAATGCCCACGTCGGGCGCCATGAATGGCGCCCCTACGAATCCGCTATCGAAAGCGGCTTACCGCGATGACCGGCGCCGGCGGATCAAACCCGCAAGCGCAATGGCTGTAACGCCGGCAACCGAGCCAAAGCCAGCGCCGTGGCTTGTGCCCGCAGGCACCGAGCAGGAGCTGCCGCCGCCACTGGATGTCGACCCGCCAGAGCCAGCGTCTTCCGTGGGTACACACTGATGCGCGGCTGCGTCGCAAACCGGCTGCGATGCGGTGCAGTCTTCATTTACGTTGCAGCCGCCGGCCGGCATGCAAGTGCCATTCGTGCTGCACGCGCCCGATTGGCACACGATCGCGGCGTTGTCGGCTGTGCATGACGAGCCTTCGCCGTTTGGTTGCTTGGACACGCACCCGTTCGTCTGATCGCAGTACATGCTGTCATCAGCGCACGAGCCGTCGTCGTTGCACGGGATGAAGTCCGCGCACGTGTTGTCGCTACCGCACCTGCCGAAGCGGCATTGCGTAGCGTCTTGCGTGCACGCCTCGCCTGGTGCAAGGCCGCATTTGCCATCGCTGCCGCAAGCTCCCGATTGGCACACGGTGGCGGCGTTGTTGGCAGCGGTGTTATCCGTTGAGCAGTTGCCTTGGCCGTTCGGGTAGAGCGTGCAGAGGCTTGTATCGGTGTCGCAGGTGTTTCCGTCTCCGCAGTCGGCGTCGGCCGCGCAGCCGCCAGTCATGGTGATGTCATTGATAAGGAGGCCTTCGGGGTTGGGTGCGGGGTTATCCTGATTATCTGTAGTGCTTGCGGTATTTCTGACGACAAAATTGATCGTGTTGTCCCCAGCCTGGAATGTTCCCGCAGGAATCGTGAAGGAGCCGGTGGGCTTGTAGCCTGGGTCGGTTGTGTTGACGACGGCGTCATTGGGGTCGTCGAAGGCATCCGGAGCGAAGTTCGCCGGGGCAATATTTAGATCTGCCGGCTGAGTCATCACCACCGTATCTCCGCCAATAACGACAACGAGTGGCGCGCCGCCATTGACCGTAATCCAGCACCAGTTGTCGCATGCCCAGTCGCCGGTCACCTGAACTGTCGACGCTGGCACGCCTGCAGGTATGGTGAGTGTGGTTGTGTAGGTGTAGTCTGTGCTCCCGTTACCGGCTGGGTCTACAGTCCCTTGATCTGTAGGTGTCGCACAGGAGATCCACTGAGCCGGCGGTGTTGGATCGGCCCAATGGCCTGAGACAACCGGTGCGCCGCCATTGTCGACACTGACGGAAATAGCATACGCGTGGCCAGTACAATTCGGATCAGGCGGATCGGATGTGACCGTGTAGTGCGGGTCGGGGACGGGCGGATTGTTCGCATCGCCAAACGCCAGCGAATTTCCGTCGGCGTCAACGCCTGTTGGGAACAACAGTGGAGTGTCGGGGTTATTCAACAGGTCGTTCGCCGTGAGAGCCGCCGAGGTGCGTCCGGTTGCACCGGTTGCGCCGGCATTGGTTTGTGGCGTCGATGCGCTCGAACAGGCTGCCACACCTGCGAGCCCAACAACGGCCAAGAAAAGGTGCCTCTGACAAAAGCTTATTTTTAACATGGTTGTTCGTCTTTCTCCGTGAGGAAAAATCCAATGAAACAGATTACTTGTGACTCCTTTTCGCGATACATCACAAACGCACAAGCGCCTGCAATGACCGCAAACCGATGGCGAGCCTACACCTTTGTGATTCATAAGCGTGACAATATTGCGCACGACTGAGACTTTCGTGTGGCCAAGCAAACAAATGACAGCTACATGCAACTTCAGCGTGCCACCAGGAGTGCCAACGTGGGGAGGGCACATTGGCGCATTGCGGCTGCGGGTGTGTCACGCGGTGGGGCCGCAGCATGTGTGCCCCTACCTTATCCGTATTTTTATGCGCTTCGAAGAAACTCTTCGCTTATCCGATGGTCGCTATCTATTACAAATCTGATTTGACCCCGATACGTCCATTGGCAATCAATGGCATCGTTCCCATATCCGTCTCCAACACCTTGCCCAATCCCACTGGCGGGTCGCTCTATACGGGGCGGCCACCAGGGGCCGCCCCGTCTCGATCGTAGGACGTGCATTCAAATCCAGAGCGCGGCGAGCTCCAACTCGATGGCGTCAAAGGGCTCTGCGCGCACTTTGGCGTCGTCGCAATAAGTGGCCACGCGCAGCCATAAGCCATTTTGGAGTCGATGAACTTCCAGCGTGTGCGCGATCGGATCGACGAACCAGAGATGGCGCACGCCCTCGCGTGCATACACATCCATTTTGCCAGTGCGATCGAGTTTTTCGGTGCTGGGCGAAAGCACTTCGCAAACCCAATCCGGAGCGAGCGTGAAAAAGGCCGTGGCGGGAACCTTTGGCATCCTTTCGCGACGCCACCCGGCAAGGTCCGGAACCACGACGTCGTCGCCAAAATGAAACTCGGGTTCGAAGAGGATGATCCAGCCGCCAGGACCGCCGCGCCCGCGATCAAAGGGACTACCGAGATCCATCCCGAGCACAGACGAGGCACTCGCATGCGGGGAGGCAGGCCGCGGATTCGTGTAAAGTACACCATCCACAATCTCCGCGACGAGCGGCGATGGCACGCGCACCAGATCGTCATAAGTCGCTCTATGTTGTGTCGCCACGGCTACCATGATTGCTCAGTGTAGCAGGCGCGTTCCTTATGGCGCCAATATCGTCGATGACTTCGACCTTCATCTACCCATCAGCAATCGCTATGAGGAAGTTGGCCGCGAATGCGTTGGCGCGAACCTCGATGGCGTGCCCGAGGCCAAGGCGACGTCGCTCATCTTCTGCAAGATGCTGCCCCTGGTGGACGGCCTCCAGGCGTGCTTTCGGCTGCCTCGCGCGCCCTGATCCGAAAAAATAGCTCAGCCAAATTTTTGCGCTTCGACGCAACCTTTCGCGAGACCGGTCGACTTGTACATTTAGACCGCGTTCATGTTGACGCCGGCCTAGCAATGTTTTTTTGAACCATTGCGGAAAGGTTCCTCCCCCAATGAAAAGTTTTGCTCCTTGCTGTTGGCTGTTGGCTGCCTAGCGTCATGCGGCGGCGCGTTTGGTGATGCCCCAGGCTCGAGCGGGTCGGGTTCATCCGATGGCGGAGCGTCGGATCAAACCAATGGCGGCACCGGCTCCGATGGCGGGGGTCACGCCACCCTCGACGGCGGAGTCGTTGACCCCGGCGTTACGTTCTCGTTCGTGCAAGCCGATGGCCCGGTGCAGCAGGTTGTGCAAGAGCAAACCGCCATCATCCCCATTACCATCACGCGATATATAACGCCTGGAACGGATATCAAAATCGATATAATAAATCCGCCCGATGGCATTTCCTCTGTGGGCTCGCTCACCATTGCACCCGGCCAGAGCACCGGGACGCTTGCCATTATCGCTAGGCCCCTTGTGGTCGCCCCTGCGATGGGCAACGGCGTCTTCGCGGAAAGCGTTGGCCGTACGTTTCGCCGCGCAGCTCACTCATGGGGATCGTATGGCGTTCAGCTAAGCTTGCGTCTCGAGCCCCCAGTCGCCCTTGCGCCCTGAATGAAGCTTGATTTTCCACGCTGCAGGTACGATCGGCTCAATTCGCTTGAGATCCTCGAGCGAGTAGTCCTGCACCTGGGAGTTGAACACGACCATCATTCGCAGGAGGCGATCGGCACTCGTTCCAATGGGCTCCTTGTCGTTCTCCCAATGCGACACGGTCGAGGCAGTGACGCCCATGTGTTCAGAAAAATCGATTCCAGACAAGCCGAGGTAGGTTCGAAGAAAGCGCACCTCGCGACCCGACAATCGCGCCCGCTTGTGAACGATCGCCATCGCGATGCAGCGATGGAGCCCAGCAGCGTTGGGAAGAGGGACCTCTTTCGCGCCGCAATGCGGACAGGTTCGGATCTCAACACCGTACAGGATGACGTTGTCTAGGCCGCACTCGGTGTAGAGATGGACGCCACGCTGGACCGTCATTTCCCCCTTGCATTTGCGGCATGGTTTCATCGCTTCGCCCTCCAAGCGGTTACGACAATGAGCTCTGTTTCGTCACAGTTCACGTCGTCCGCAACTTTCGACGCTGGATCTGGGTCAAAAGCGACAACGAACGTCATGCGTTGCGTGCAGACCTGATGCCGCCACCCGCCGTTTTCCCATTCTGCTTCCTGAACGGTCCCGGCGCGCAGAACGTTCAATGCGTCGACGTCATTGAGCCCATCTTTGTTCATTTCATCGCGCCCGTGCTGGCACACGACAAAGGTACCTTCTTTCAACAGGCGCCGAATGAGCTTTTTCGCCTCGGGCGCCGGAATCGGCATGGCAAATTATCTAACACACGCTTGCGAAAATCGCAAGTATCATATGCCCTCGCCGCCGCCTCAATCGACCGCCGCGCCATTCAAATCCAGAGCGCAGCAAGCTCCAACTCGATGGCGTCAAAGGGCTCAGCGCGCACCTTGGCATCGTCGCAATAGGTGGCCACGCGCAGCCACAAGCCATTTTGGAGCCGATGGACTTCCAACGTGCGCGCAATTGGATCTACGAACCAGAGATGGCGCACGCCTTCGCGCGCATACACATCCATTTTGCCGGTGCGATCGAGTTTTTCGGTGCTTGGCGAAAGCACCTCGCAAACCCAATCCGGAGCGAGCGTGAAGAAGGCCACGGCGGGAACCTTCGGCATGCGCTCGCGCCGCCACCCCGCAATATCCGGAACCACAACGTCTTCTCCAAAATGAAATTCGGGTTCGAAGAGGATGAACCAGCCGCCAGGACCACCAGGCCCGAGATCAAAAGGGCCGCCGATACGAACTTCCAATGCGGACGAGGAGCGCGCATGCGGGGACGCAGGCCGCGGATTCGTGTAAAGTACACCGTTCACAATCTCCGCCACGAGCGGCGATGGCACACGCACCAGATCGTCGTAAGTCGCTCTATGTTGTGTCGCCACGGCTACCATGATTGCTCAGTGTAGCAGGCGCGTTCCTTCGACAAGATGCCCATTCAAATCCAGAGCGCAGCAAGCTCCAACTCGATGGCGTCAAAGGGCTCAGCGCGCACCTTGGCGTCGTCGCAATAGGTAGCCACGCGCAGCCACAAGCCATTTTGGAGCCGATGGACTTCCA
>Ga0123357_10000848_pt1 | contig 31105 bp, 28 predicted proteins | sample TergutEmb28metaG_FD_89873 | JGI IMG/M metagenome (GOLD analysis project Ga0123357, IMG submission 89873) | Embiratermes neotenicus P4 segment gut microbial communities from Petit-Saut dam, French Guiana - Emb289 P4 | ecosystem: Host-associated > Arthropoda: Insects > Digestive system > Gut ...
AAGCGGCACGGCGAGGCGCAGGATAAATCCGCTGTAAGCGGCAAGGGCGCGAAGACTTTAGTCTGAGCAGCGCGCCCGGAGTCTGTAAGTCGCGGGAACCTCTCAACAAGCCATGGAACCATAGGTTCCTTGAACCGTAAGTTCTATGGCGAAGTTTCCAGAGGAGTAGAAAGTCGCCGGGCTTTTTTTTTTGGAGTAAACAGACGCACGAGCGCAAGCGCCGTGCGGCAAAGCGCCGGGAACATTATAGACAAACATCTTTTTTTCACTTTACAATTCAGCAGGAAATAATCTTGAACATAGCGTTAGGCCATACCAATATGGATTTGGATTGTCTTGGTTCCCTCATACTTATAAAAAAAATTTATTCCGGTTACAGGCTTGTGCGTAGCAGCCAAATCCATCCTGCGGCCAGGAATCTGTATAATTATTACGAGGCTCTTTTTGACTTTATTTCGCCCAAAGATTTGGTAAAAGAACATATAGATAATATCATTATTGTTGATACCTGTATGGCCGAGAGGGTTAAGGAATATTTTGGGTATATCCACAAATCAACACCGGAGATCAGGATCATTGATCATCATCCGACAGAAAACTGTAATATCCTGGGGGCCGCGATTGATAAGGGATGCGCAGGCGCCAATACTTCGCTGGTCGGGAAATTGGCTATCGCCTGCGGAATAAACCTTAGCGCGGAAGAAGCTACTATAGCGCTTACCGGGATCTATGCGGATACCGGAAGGCTTATTTTTGAAAATGTTACCCGGACAGACTACGAAGTCGCAGCCTGGCTTATTGAAATGGGTGCTTCCCTTAAACTGGTCAGGTCTTTTCTGGAAACCGTTATGGAAGATGACCAGATCGAAGTGCTTAACCGTATAATGATGAACAAGAGCGCCGAGGTGATACAGGGGCATTCCATTCTCTTTAGTTATCTTGAACTGGACGAAAACATTAACGGGCTTGCCGCTGTAGTGGAAAAAATTAACGAGATTGAAAATCCGGACGCTTACTTCGCGGTTTTCTACCTTGTCAAAACCAAAACGGTTTTGCTTATAGCACGCAGCCGCAAGGAAAAGATCGATCTTCATTACCTGCTGCACGCTTACGGGGGAGGAGGGCACCAGGCGGCGGCATCCGCCAAGATAAGCGACTGCGACGGAATTTCTTTTCTTGGCAGGTTAAAGGTTCATCTGGAAAACTCGCTTGCGCCCGCGGTCAGAGCCAGGGATATTATGACCAAAAAAGTTTATTATATTAACGAGAAAAAAACTCTCCTAGAAGCGTCCATGTACCTTGAAGAAGTAAATCATTCCGGCGCCCCTGTCCTTAATGAGGCAGGGGAAATAACCGGATTTATCGATTTAAAGGATATAATGAAAGGACGCCGGGCCTCCGTTATGCAGTCTCCAGTTACAGCCTATATGTCAAAACCGGTAATTACCGCCGAAGGTTCAGTTACCATGCGTGAAGTTGAACGATTGTTTTACAGGCACCACATCGGCCATTTGCCGGTTACCGAGGACAGCAAACTTGCCGGCATTATTACCCGCAACGATTATCTGGAATATCAGATTCGCAGAAATGACTAGCGCAAACAGCTTCAGCATGGTCCAAAAAACCATTGATATTTTATCGTATCTTGCAAATAACCCCTCGGGCGCCAAACTCAGTAAAATCGCCGCCGACCTGGAATACCCCAAAACAACGGTACACGATATTTTAAAAACACTTTTGAGTAATAATTTTATTCAGTATGTAAATCCGGATAAAAAAATTTATATAATCGGCGCACGGGTTTATACCATGGGTATTACTTATCTTGAATCATCCAACCTGCTGCGTGTTGCCAAGCCTTACCTTACCCTGCTCGCTGATAAATATGAAAAAACAACATTTATCGCCAAGCGGAGCAATGATCGCGCTTTTTGTATTTATAAATACGCTTCGATCCACGCTGACGCTTCCACCGGGACCATTGGTGATCAGAAGCTTTTACATTCAACATCGATTGGTAAGTGCTACCTTGCCTTTGATCCGGACGCGGCCCCTCTTATTGATTCGATTGAACTTCCCCTGTTTACCCCATACACAATTACTTCGCGTGAACAGCTTAAAGCCAATATCGAAGAAATTCGCAGACTGGGCTATTCCTGGGAGCAAAGAGAATCGCATGAACTTATGGCCTGCCTTGCTGCGCCGCTGTTTTCCAAAAAATCAATGGTTGCAACCATAAGCATGACCGGATTGTATAATGAAAATGAGGATTTTGCCGCCCAGGGCAGTGAAATCGCGCAATTGGCAAATATAATTTCGCAGCAGCTTGATGAAAGCGATCCATAATAACGATCCATTATAACGATCTTTAAGACTTATAGTTAATTCATTTTATGTTCGCATATACGAAAATACAATTCTATCACTTTTTATAAAGATTTTATTTGACACCTGTTAAATCTCATTATATTATTATTTTTATCACTATATTTGCTAAAAATTTCCTGTTGATGATTCTATAGATTTTTTCACATTAAAATGAATTTAAAATCGTTCGTATTTGCGTACAATTGGGCCTTTACAGACGTATGTCTGTTTTATTTATCTCTGGAGGAGTTTCTATGAAAATTCGGAAAACGGGCATTATTATGGCTCTGTTGTTTATCGGTCTGGCCATGGCTGTTTACTCGGGAGGACAGCAGTCACAGGGGACTGCGGCGCCTGCTCCCGCAGCGCTTGCGCCGGCCGCGGCGGTAAAGACAGCCTGGCCGCTTACCCCGACAAAGCAAAGTTTTAGTATTTTTGCACAAATCGGCGGCCAGACAGTTGAGAATATTGAGACAAACGCCTTTACTGCCTGGTATGAGAACAAGACCAATGTCCATATTAACTGGCAAGTCGTGACATCCGGCGCGTCCCAGCAGATCCCGCTCAAAATCGCGGCCAATGATCTGCCCGACGGTTTCTTTGGAAATCTTACCGATGTCCAGATCATGACTTATTCGCTGCTGGACAAGGTGTTTGTACCGCTTACCGATTCCATTTACAAGTATTGTCCCAATGTTCTTAAAATGCTGAATGAATCCGAGATTGCCAGACAGTATTCCTATATGCCGGACGGTAATATTTATTCGCTGCTCCGCATTGTAGACACCTATAACGAAAGGGTCTCCAAGAGAGCCTGGGTTTATGAGCCCTGGCTTAAGCTGCTGGGTATGGACCTGCCTGTGACTACCGATGATTTTTACAACATGCTTGTAAGGTTCAAGAACGAGATTCCGGCCAAAATCGGTGTTAAGGAAGTTGTTCCGTTCGCCGGCGCGCTGCAGACAAATCCGGCCAATAACGAACCGGAATCCTATCTTTTAAATTCTTTTATTTTTTATGAACGCGAGACTTTCCTCGAAATTCAGCCGGGCGGGAAAATCGCCTTTACCGCGAATACCGAGGATTACCGCGAGGGCCTCCGCTACCTGAACAAACTCTACCGCGAAGGTCTGCTGTCCTCTGAAACCTGGACACAGAACCGGAACGGCCTGCTTTCCATGACCGAAGGCGGGGACAAGAATATTTTGGGTGTCGCGGCCGCGATGTACTGGGGGCATTTTACTACCGAAAACGGCCCCAAAGGCAGAGACCTGGAATTTGTAGCCATTCCGCCGCTTCTTGGACCCAAGGGCGTAAGGAACGCTTATGACAGGGGACAGCTTGCGAATAACGGCAAACTCTGTGTGACCACCGCCTGCAAAAACGTTGATCTTTTGGTCCAGTGGTGCGATTGGTTCTTTGACGCAGACGGCATGATGGATTCCGGTTACAGCATGAACTACGGTCCGGAAGGAACAGGCTGGGTCAGGGCGCTTCCCGGTGAACTCGATATGAACGGTAAACAGGCCAAGTACCGTTACTTAAGGGCAGTTGACGGCAAGCAGAATGATAACTGGTTCCAGTCTCCGCCGTATTACGAAAGCGCAGCCTATATTCAGTCTGTTGTAAATGATCAGATGAACAGGAAGGAAGCTTTTGGCGGATCGGAAACCGCGACCAAGTATATGCCGTATTCTGCATTTGATAAAAAGGTACCGTTCCTGTACTTCCCGATGGAATACATGGACGAGCTGACCAGGCTCAAGGATTCCCTTGCCAATACCACAACCGGTGAAGTCAGTGTCTACCGTGACAGATTTATTACCGGCGAGTTAAGCCTTGATCGGGACTGGGACAATTACGTAGCTCTGCTCAAGAGAATTGGCGTGGATCGCTATGTACAGTTGTACCAGCAGATGTATGATGATTTCTTAAAAGTACAGGCGTCGAGCAAGAGATAAGGAAGTTATTGGATAAAGGAATTTATGGATACGAAAAATATACCGCGTGACTTAAAATCCAAAAAGAATTTAAGTTACATCATAAAGACTGAGCTCTCCCGTAACTGGCAGCTTTATATTCTGCTGATCATTCCTGTCGCTTACGTGGTTATTTTTTCGTATATTCCTATGCTTGGACTGCAGATTGCCTTTAAGAGTTTCAGAATTTCCCAGAGCATGTGGGCCGCGCCGATAAATCCGCGCGGTCCTTTTTACCAGTTTATACGGTTTGTCGGCGATTACAAGTTCTGGGAAATTTTTCAGAATACGATTATATTGAGTTTTTACCAGCTTGCCGTTTCCGCGGTTATGCCGCTTTTTTTGGCGCTGGTAATTAATAACCTGATAAGTAAAACGTTTCAGAAAGTTGTCCAGTTTATTACTTACGCGCCGCATTTTATTTCCATGGTTGTCATGGTTGGTATATTGATGCAGATACTGAGCGTACGGACCGGGTTCGTCAACAACGCGCTTTACGCGCTGGGTTTTGAACGCATCAATTTTATCGCGAAACCCAATCTGTTCAGGCATCTGTATGTTTGGTCAGGTGTTTGGCAGGAAACAGGCTACAGCGCCATTGTGTACCTGGCGGCGCTGTCCGGGATTGATCCGCAGCTTCATGAGGCTGCGACAGTGGACGGGGCCGGCAGGTTCAAACGCATAATCCATGTGGATATTCCCGGTATTATGCCCACTTTTATTATTTTGACAATTCTGGCTGTGGGGCGGATGCTCGACCTCGGCTTTACCAAGGCATTTTTGTTTCAGAATACTCTGAATATCAGCAAGTCCCAGATTATCGATACCTATCTTTATACCATGGGGCTTGGAGGCGGAGTGCCCGGCGCAAGTTCCGGGACGATTCCCGATTATTCATACGCGACCGCGATAGGAATGACCAAGTCGCTAATCAGCCTTGTCCTGATAATTTCGGTGAACAAGATCTCCGCAAAAGTGTCAGACACGAGTTTGTGGTAGGGCGGCGGTCATGAAGAAAAACAGCAGGCCTTTAAATTTGGCTTCAAAAAGCGATCGCCTCTTTAATTTTATTGTCGCGTTCATCGCGTCCTTTGCACTTGTCGTTACGCTTTATCCCCTTGTTTTTGTTATCAGCGCATCAATAAGTTCGCCCTTTGATTTGATGGCCGGAAGCGTCTGGCTTCTGCCCAAAAATATGACTTTGGGCGGATATAAGGTTGTGCTGGAATACGACCGGATCTGGACCGGCTTTTACAACAGCCTCCTTATTACTGTCGGCGGCACCCTTATAAATTTATTTGTTACAATAATCGCGGCATATCCGCTTTCGCGCAAAGACCTAAAACTGCGCAAGCCCATTCTTATGATGTTTACTTTTACCATGCTTTTTTCCGGAGGACTGATTCCGACTTATCTGCTGATCAGGAATCTGGGAATGTACAATACGCGCTGGGCCCTTGTAATACCCAACGCGATGAGCATGTTTAATTTTATGATAACCCGTACTTTTTTTGCCAGCAGTATACCCGGCGAAATGCTTGAATCCGCTAAAATTGACGGATGCTCGGACTTTAGGTTTATCCGCAGCATTGTGATTCCGCTCTCCGGCGCCATCATCGCTGTTATCACACTCTATTATGCTGTAAGCCACTGGAATGCTTATTTTAACGCTATGATTTACGTAACAAACCGCGCCAAACAGCCGCTTCAGATTGTGCTGCGGGAAATATTGATTTTAAATACGTCAGATCAGATGATGGAAGGCACGAACAAGGTTGAAGCCATGTACCTTGCGGAACAAATGAAGTACAGTCTAATTGTGCTTGCAAGCCTGCCGCTTCTGATTGCTTATCCTTTTGTTCAGAGGTTTTTTGTAAAGGGTGTCATGATAGGCGCCCTCAAGGGTTGATTCAGAAGCTTAGTCAAATAAAATTATGGTCAAAGACAATTAAAAGAGGGAGTCAAAATGAAGCTGTCTGAGAAACTCGCGGAAACCCTGATAAAGAGGTATCCCAATCCCAATGATTATCCGTACAAATCCTGGTCTTATTCCCAGGGATTTATGCTTTGGGGAATGGAGGCCCTCTGGCGTAAAACCGGAGAAAAAAAATATTACGATTACATCATGTCCTATGCCGAAACCCATGTTGATTCTGACGGTAAACTGCTTAAATTCGACGGAAGCAGCATGGACGACATGATGAGCGGCGCTGTAATAGTGTGGGCCTATACACAAACCAATGCTCAAAAATTCCGCATAGCCTGCGATACAATTCGCAAATCCTATAACGATTACCCGCGGAATCCGGACGGCGGTTTTTGGCACAACCGCAAACTAAAGGGGCAAATGTGGGTTGACGGTGTTTTTATGGGCCAGATGTTTTTGACCAAATACGGTTATTATATTGCCGATAAAGAATACTGTTTTGACGAGGCTGCATTGCAGCTTAAAGTTATCTACGATCGCTGCAATAAAGACGGACTTATAATACATGCCTACAGCGAAGACAGGCAGGCATCCTGGGCCGATAAAACAACAGGATTGTCTCCGGAGGTCTGGAGCGAAGGGCTGGGCTGGTACGCACTTATACTGCCCCAGGTGCTGGAACTAATGCCTGCCGATCACAGGGACAGGGAAAGGCTGGTACGGCAGTATAAAGAAATGCTTGATTCGCTTAAAAAACATCAGAGTCCCGCAAACGGTTTATGGTTCCAGGTTGTAGACAAAGACAAGGAACCGGATAACTGGAATGATACATCCGGCAGCGCGATGTTCGCATATTCAATCCAAAAGGCTGTTGAACTTGGTATTGTCAAAAAAGATGAATTTGGTCCTGTTGTAAAAAAGGCCTGGCAGGGACTTGTTACCAAAGCGAAAATCAACGATGAGGGCCTTCTCGATATTTACGATGCCTGCGACGGCGTTTGTGTCAAAAAAGATTATGAAACATATATTAATTACCCAAGGTCCGTAAACGCCAAAGAAGCAGTTGCTGCGTTTTTGTGGGCGGGAGGGGTGTGTGAATAAAGAACAATTTATTAATGAAATTGAAAAACTCCCCGTATATGACGCTCATACCCATCTTGTAGGTTCTAAATTATGCGCGTCCGACTTTTGGGAGATTGTCCATTATTTTTGGTTTTTGCGGGAATTGCAGGGCGCAGGTTATCCCGATGATTATAACAGTTTAACCGAGGAACAGCGGATTGACGCTTTCCTGCCTTGTTTTAACAGGACCAAAGGCACCGGCATGCATTATGTAGTTAACCGAATTTTTAACGATCTTTACGGATTAAAGATTACCGATAAAAAATCGGTGTACGCCGCCGCAGAAAAAGTAAAGGCCTCTTATGCCGATGCAGGCTGGGCCCGTAAAGCTGCGGCCGCCGGAAATATAAAACATACAGTTGTAAACAACGAGGAACATAAAAATTTTTGCGGCCTTGACAGCACCTGTGTCTGGGTACCCCGTATTGACGGCAGACTTAATGAAGCCGCCCGCAATATCTTTGCGGCAGAACCTTCAAAACGGATTGCCGCGGCGGAGAAAGAAAAGACAGATATGCTGAATCATCTGGCCGATTGCAGCGCAAAGGGCGCCAAAGCGTTTATGACTACGCTCGGCAGTTTTGATAAAAAAATTTGGCAGGATGCTTCCGGACGCAGTCCGGCAGGACTTAGTCCGGCCGGATATGACAGTTTTGAAAGCCTGGATGATTGTTATGTATTCATGCTCCATATCATCTGTGCCTATGCGGAAAACGCAGGCGCCAATATTCAGTTTTTTATTGGTATAGAGCAGGGATATTTTAAAGACGCAGCTCCGGTTAACAACAGCAAACGCGTACTTAACCTGTACGGGCTGTTTGAAAAATACAAAATCAATTTCGATTTGGTCGCGGGAACAGAAGGCAATAACCTGGATGTTGTACAGGCTGCCCATATATTCCGCAATGTATTTGTCGGCGGAATGTGGTGGTTCAACTTCAGGCCCAGTACCTATACCGATGCCATGGCCAAACGTTTTGAAGTATTGGCTTCCAATAAAACCTATCTGTCGATTTCCGATTCACGCTGTATTGAATGGTGTTACGGAAAAAACACTCTTATTAAAAAACTTGCTGCTGATTTTTTTGTACACAAAGCTGAAGAAGGTTACGTCAATTATGAAGAAGCCCTGGAAATTGCCGCGGACTGGTTTTATGCTGCACCATATAACCTTTACGGCCGGTGAAACTGAGGTGTAACCGGGGTGTAACCGAGTTGCAACTGAGGTGTAACCAAGGTGTAATTTAAACAAAATTAAGGTACAATTGACCAATTATGTTTGATTTTACCTTCCTGCGCGATAAATCCATTGATATCAGGCTTTCTGACGGCAGCCCGGTTAATACGGCGGATTTTGAAATAACCAAAACCATAAATGACAACAGGCTCCGGGTAAGCGTTAAAAATGTCAGCGGAAGTCCGCGCCGCATAAAAGAAATTGCGCTGTTTGCAGGCAAAGCTGATATTCCGGCTGTTACTGAATTTTACGGGGAAGGCTACCACATGCTTTCCCAGTACCGCGGGAATATGCTTAAAAGTGAAGTTATCGGCGCTTACGGCGATGACAAATCATTTTTCCATTTGCCTGATAATCCGTTTGACAGGGATTTGCATGTTGTTTATTACCTGCTGCATCTCAACCTAAATAATGAACATTTGCTTTTGTCTTTTACTTCCTGCCATAAATTCCTGGGCAAGTTCCGCTTTGCGCAGAATTACCTGGAAATCGTTATGGATTGCGAGAACCTTGTTCTAAATCCGGGCCAGGCATGGGATTTGGAAGAACTCGCTGTGTTTGGCGGTAAAAACCCTGCCGAACTATTTGACAGGCTGGCGGCCGCGATAAACCGGAATCATCCTCCGTTAAAACCTGTGTCCGCAAAGATCCCGACCGGCTGGTGCTCGTATTACTGTGTCGGCCAAATGAACCCACAGGAACTTTATAAAAACGCATCGGCCATGGCGCAAAGAATTCCGGAACTGGAAATGATCCAGATAGATGCCGGATTAAATACATTGGACGGCGACTGGATGAACTGGCGTTTTGAAGATGACCTTGCGGCGGCCTGCAAAAAAGTACGTGAAGCCGGAGTTGACGCCGGGGGGTATTGTTCTCCTTTTATCGTAGATCAAAATTCCAGGCTCTGCGCCGAACACAAAGACTGGCTAATAAGGGACGAAGACGGGAATCCGACCAACAGGCTTTGCCATAAAAAAGACTGGTACATCCTGGACGGGACTCACCCGCAGGCGCGTTCTTACTTAAAAAAAATCATGCGCTATATGCATGATGAGTGCGGACTAAGGTATTTCAAGCTGGATTTTTTATCTTACGGCGCCCTTTCTGCCGGAATTCATTATGATGAAACCAAAACCAGCGTTGAAGCCTTTAGAATGGGTATGACGGCTATGCTGGAAGAAATAGCAAATGACAGTTTTGTGCTTGCCTGCAACGCGCCGTTCTGGCCCTGCCTGGGACTGGCGCACGCCAGCCGGACTACCAACGACATATTCCGCGACTGGAAACATGTCCGCGGCAATGCCCTGGAACAGTTTTACCGCAACTGGCAGCACCAAAAATTGTGGATAAACGATCCGGACTGTGTTGTGCTTGAGAAACTGGACATTATAAGGCTTAAGGACGGTCTTCCCAGCAAGAGACCCTGCACGCTCACAGATGATGAATTTGAGTTTCATAAAGCATTTGCCGTTGCTTGTGGGGGCATGATCCTGAGCGGTGATTTGCTTTATGAAATTTCCGGACAAAACATAGACATACTTAAAAAAATGATGGAGGCAATGGGCGAGGCGGCTTTATTTGATTCAACTGAATTTAAAATCGGCCGGTTTAAAACAAAAAATCTTATCTGCCTTTTTAACTGGGATGATATACCGCAGAAATATTCTGTGTCTTTGAACGCAGCCGGCAGACAGACGGTTTACGACTTCTGGACCAATCAAACAATCGGCGTTTTTGAAAATATTGCTGTTGTTGAAATTCCTGCCCATTGCGGGAAAGTTCTGGCGTATAAATAATGTTCGGCTACCTTACCGTTGATTCGAAATCATTGTCCAGCCAGGACAAAAAGCGATACCAGGCCTTTTACTGCGGTCTTTGCCGGCAGCTCGGTTTGCAATTCGGTTATGCCGGACAGATGAGCCTTGCCAATGATCTTGTATTTTTGTCAATATTGTTGTCTTCCCTGTATGAACAGCCCCTGTATGGCCAGGAAGAAGAATCCGGTACAATGCGCTGTGTCCTGTATCCGGTGCGCCATTCCTATGTCATCACGCCTGCTGCCGCTTATGCCGCGGATTTGAATGTAGTTTTGGCATATTATAAATGCCTTGACGATATCAAGGACAACCGCAGCGCCGCCGCAAAAAAAAACGCGGCTTTATTGGAAAAATTTCTTCCGCAGATTAAAAGCCGCAGGCCGCGCCAGGCAGAAGTCATAGAAAAATCACTGGAACAGCTTAACTTTATGGAAAAAGAAAATGTGTTAAATCCTGATATTCCGGCAAACTGTTTTGGCTGCCTTATGGCGGAGATATTTGTCATGGATAAGGAAGACAGTTTTTCGCCGGCGCTCAGGCGCATGGGCGCGGCGCTTGGACGTTTTATTTATTTAATGGACGCCTGCAATGATCTGCATTCGGATTTAAAAAAAGGACGGTACAATCCTCTTGCAGCCCGTATGGATACCGATTTTAAACCGGTTTTAATGATGATGATTGGTGAATGCACAAATGAGTTTGAGAAACTCCCGTTAAAGCGTGATGCAGGCATACTGAGAAATATTTTGTATTCCGGGGTATGGATGAAGTATAAACGCGGAAAAAAAGACAGCTATAAAGGCGATAATAAAGCATGAACGATCCTTATGACGTACTTGGCGTAAACCCTTCCGCGACTCAGGACGAAATTACACAGGCTTACCGGAGACTTGCTAAAAAATATCATCCGGATTTTAATCCGGGTGACAGGGAAGCTGAACGAAAAATGCGGGAAATAAACGCCGCTTATGATGAAATAAAAACACAGCAGAACGCCGGCTCAACCGGCGGGGATCAGTACGGGCAAAATTTCTACAGGGGACACAACGGTCCGTTCGGCGGTTTTGAAGATATTAATGACATCTTTGGAGCTTTTTACGGCGCGGGACAGAACCAAAGGCAGGATACGGGTACTCCCGTAATGCAGGTAATATATAACTGCCTTGTAAGCCGCCAATATCTGCGGGCACTCCAGCTTCTGTCGGAAATCAGCGACAGGGATGCGCTTTGGTACTATTACAGCGCCCTTTCCAACATTGGACTGGGTAACCGTGTAACCGCGCTGGGCCATGCGAGGGAAGCTGCGCGGATGAAACCTGAAAATTCCGAATATCGCTCGTTATTGCGGTGGCTGGAACAGGGAAACTTCAATTATCAGCAGACAGGCAGGACCCACGGGTTTGATATGAGAATAATCGGGAGAACTGCGATTCAGATATTAATGGCGCAGTTATTCTGCATTGTCTGCTGCCGTTTCTGTTAAATCAATTTATACGTTTATATTCCCTGATTTCCCTGCGGAGGCGTTCCGCCAATTCCGCACGGTTTACGCGGACCTGTTCCATTGAATCACGGAAACGCAGCGTTACCGTGTGGTTGTCTTTGGATTCATAATCTACGGTTACGCAGAAAGGCGTGCCGGCTTCGTCCTGGCGGCGGTAGCGGCGTCCGATGGCGCCGGCCTGATCGTAGTCGGTGGTGAAATCTTCTTTTAATTCCTGCCTAATATCCTGGGCCATCTCCGCCAGTCCGTCCTTTTTCATTAACGGGAGAACGGCTACTGTAATTGGCGCGATGGACGGGTGGAAGCGGAGGACAGTGCGCACATCATCGGCGGCGCCGGAGTTTCCGCTGGCACCGCCGTCTTTATCGGAAGCAACTTTTTCTTCATCGTAGGCGTCGCAGAGGATCATCAAAAGATTCCTGGTAAGGCCTGCCGATGTTTCGATTATAAAAGGAATGTAGCGTTCGTTGGTTTCCTGCTCGATGTACTGCATGTCCTTGCCTGAAAACTGTGAGTGCCGGGTAAGATCGTAATTGGATCGGTTATGCACCCCTTCCAGTTCCTGCCAGCCCATCGGGAACAAATATTCGATATCATAGGCGTCGCGGGCGTAATGGGCCAGCTCGTCCTTGCCGTGCCTGTGCCAGCGCAGATGATCCATTTTTACCCCGAGTTTTTCGTAATAAGCCCAGCGCCGTTTTCTCCATTCCTCAAACCATTCCGTATCGGATCCCGGTTTGACAAAATACTGCATTTCCATCTGCTCGAATTCGCATGTTCTGAAAATAAAATTCTTGGTGACTATTTCGTTGCGGAAAGCCTTGCCTATCTGGGCGATTCCGAACGGGATTTTCATTCTGTTGCTCTGGATAATGTTTTTGTAATTAACATAAATCCCCTGGGCGGTCTCCGGCCTGAGATAAATAATATTGGCTTTCTCTTCGACAGCGCCGATGTGCGTCTGGAACATCATATTGAACTTGCGGGTGTCTGTCAGTTCGCCGCCGCATTCGGGGCATTTTTTGGCAGCAAGGTTTTCTGGGGGGATATGATCCGCGCGGAAACGGGCCTTGCATTTTTTGCAGTCCACCAGAGGATCTGTAAAATTTTCGACATGGCCGGACGCTTCCCAGACCCTGGGGTGCATTAAAATCGCGGCGTCAAGACCTACGATTTCATCATGAAGCTGGGTCATTTCTTTCCACCAGAATCGAGCGATCCGGTTTTTAAGTTCTATACCAAGCGGACCATAATCCCAGGCGCCGTTCTGGCCGCCGTAAATTTCGGAAGACTGAAAAACAAACCCACGCCGTTTTGCCAGTGAGGTGATTTTTTCCATTGTCGCTTTGCCCGTGTATTTTTCTGCCGGGCTGTTAGTGTTTGTGTCAGACATATATATTCCTTTGTTCAAATTGCTGAGGTATACTATAAAATAATATGGGGTTTAATGTCGAGTACGACATTAGGCCGAGTACGACATTAAGCCGGGTACGCGGGAGGGGTTTTCATGGGTAAAAAAATCAACGTAGGTATCTTGTTCGGCGGGAAGTCGGCGGAGCATGAGGTCTCCCTTCAATCCGCGCGGAATGTATTTGACGCCCTTGATCGCGAAAAGTATAATCCCGTCCTTATAGGTATCAATAAAAACGGCCAGTGGCTTTTAGGCAACGAGTCCCGCTTTTTGTTAAATACAAACGATCCCAAAAAAATTAAACTTGATTCCGCGCTTAATCCTTCGGTTGATCAGGTTGCTCTGGCGCCGGAGAGCGGCGGACTGCTTTCCAGTCTGTCATCGGGCGCGCGGGAACAGTCGGTGGATGTGGTTTTCCCGATACTGCACGGGCCCTTTGGCGAGGACGGTACTGTGCAGGGCCTCCTCAAACTTGCGGGCATTCCTTTTGTGGGCGCAGGTGTTCTGGCTTCCGCGGCCGGTATGGACAAGGATGTTATGAAACGCCTGTTTCGCGACTCAGGCCTTCCCATCGCAAAATTTATAACACTCAAGTCATACGAAAAAAGGCCGGGGTTTGGCGATATTGCCAAAAGACTCGGCTGTCCGTTTTTTATAAAGCCGGCGAATATGGGATCTTCGGTAGGAGTCGGAAAAGTTCATAATGAAGCTGAATATCTTGCCGCCGTCAATGAGGCTTTTCGTTTTGACGTCAAGATTCTTTTTGAGGAATATATTATAGGCAGGGAACTGGAATGTTCGGTATTGGGAGACGAGGAACCGTGCGCATCTGTTGTAGGTGAAGTTAAATCCACCCACGAATTTTATTCTTACGATGCCAAGTACATTGACGAAAACGGGGCCGCGCTTGAGATCCCGGCCAAACTGGATGTAAAAATTTCGGCCCGGATCAGGGAACTTGCGGTCAGGGCTTTCTGCGCAATCGAATGCGAAGGCCTGGGGCGCGTAGATTTTTTCCTGCGGAATAACTGCGAAATTATTATCAACGAGATAAATACAATGCCCGGATTTACCAAAATCAGCATGTATCCCAAACTTTGGGAAGCCAGCGGCGTTTCGTATTCCGCCCTAATCGATAACCTTATAGAGCTGGCAATAAAACGTTTTGAGAAAGAAAAGAACCTAAGAACCAGCGTGTAACCTGGGTAATTTTGGTAATTTGGGCGGCGCCAGGATCCATGTCAGAATTACCGCCGCGCCGAAAGCGCAATAGGCGATTGTAAAGACCCAGGACGGAAAATCATAAAATATCAGTTTATGTATAAGACGCGGTATAAAACGCATGCTGACTGTGTCTGTAAGGCCTGATTGCGCGCGCAGTTCGTACTCCCAGACTGTCAAAGGGCAGTTGATTCCCAGCAGTGCTTCCAATACTACTGTTAAAATCATTGCCAGGTGAATTACCCGCAGCCAAAAATTCCGTACGATACGCCATTTTAGAATGATGCCCGCAACAATTAATACAAGTCCAAGGACAACAATAATTACATAGACAAAATGAATTGATACGATCAGATCCGCGACCCAAAGCTGGTTCATTATTTGCCGGTAAATTTGGCGTCAGACGGGTCAGGTTTTAAACCGGGAACATCCCATTGAGGCGGTATTTTTGCCGGTGTACCGTCAGAATTAACAAAAGCCCAGGTAACTTTTGCGGCTACCAGGAGATCTTCGCCGCGCCAGATCTCCTGTGCGAAGACTCCGCTAACCGCTCCCTTTTTAATGGATTTGGAACGGATTTCCAGAAGATCGTCAAAGAAAGCAGGTTTTTTATAATCAATTTCTACTCTGGTAACATAAACTCCGTAGCCCGCTTCGATCATGGCAGGATAATCAAAATTCATTTCTTTTAACGATTCCATGCGGCCGTATTCCAGATAATGGAGATAATTGGCGTTGTTAACGTGGCCGTAACTGTCGCACTCGTAAGTGCGGACTTTAAGCGATGATTTACAAACCATGAGCTTATTATATAAAAAAAAATATAAAAAAAAACCTCCCAGGAAAAGGAGGTGAAGAAACCTGGGAGGTACACTGATTGATTTGCCCCGGTAATCCAGGCATGCAGTCAATTAATGATGTTAATCAAATTAACCGCATGTTCATCAGCTACTTATTAAATTAGTGACTAAATTGATTTGGGTCAAGAAAAATATTATTTTTTTTATGACTTTTCTTTTATAATATGGCTCTTTTTAAGAATTCCTATTTTTTGTACTGATACCCGTTGGTCTGCACGGCGACAGCTACCGGTCGCCTATGCTCGGACTAGCCTTGACAATTTTTTAAACAAATGGTTTTATAATTAAACATAAAGGCCACGACAAAGACGAGTAAGCAATATCACCGGTTTTAGAGAGCCTGTGTCACCGGCTGCAAGCGCGGGTATCCAGGAATTGCCCAAAACCCCTTTGTTATAATCAGATTTTAAAACTTTTTTGTTTATAAACTGGTTAAAGCCGCTCCGGGGAACTGATTTTTTTTATAAAAAGAAATCTAATTATCCGGAGACGTTAATCCGCGTCAGTGATGATGAGAGCGCCCCCTGTCGCGGGGAGGCGAACCAGGGTGGTACCGCGCGGCCTGTAAGGAAGCGTCCCCGGCATAATGCGGCAATACGGTTTTTTAAAACCGCACTGCTTCAGACTTAAAGGTCTGTAAGACTTAAAAGTCTTAAGATCAATAGGTCAGCCGGAGGTTATCATGTCCGATTCACTGTCCAGTAAAGTTGCCAATCAAAAACCAGACGCAAACCAGCGCCCGGCCCAAACCCAGAAACTCGAAACTATACGCCACTCGGTAAGCCACATAATGGCCCAGGCGGTTACACGTCTTTTCCCTGGGACCAAGGTCGCAATAGGCCCTTCCATAGAGAATGGTTTTTATTATGATTTCCAGTTTCCGGCGGCCAATTCAGCGGCGGCAGACGGTTCCGGCGGCGGCAAACCGCAAATTACCGCAGAGTCTCTTCCCCTTATCGAAGAGGAAATGAAGAAGTTAATCGAGAGCCGCCAGGATTTTGTCCGGATCGAAGTAAGCCGGGAGGAAGCGTTAAAACAGTTCGCCGGTGAGCCTTTCAAGATTGAACTGATCAATGAATTTCCCGCGGACGAAAAAATTACGATTTACCAAAACCGCAAACCGGCAGATCAAAAGGATAATCCGCAATCCGGCGGCCAGGTTTTGTGGTTTGATCTCTGCCGCGGCCCCCATGTAGCAAATACCCGCGAGATTCATTCCGGGGCTTTTAAACTGATGAATATTGCCGGCGCTTATTGGCGCGGCGACGAAAACCGGCCCATGCTCACCAGAATCTACGGAACCGCCTGGGAGAATCCCAAGGACCTCAAGGCCCATCTTGCCTTTCTCGAAGAAATCGAAAAACGCGATCACCGCAGACTGGGTAAGGAACTGGACCTTTATTCGATTCATGAAGAAGCCGGCGCCGGCCTGATCTACTGGCATCCGATGGGCGGCAGGATCCGCGTCGCCATCGAAGACTACTGGCGCAAAGAACATTACCGCAACGGTTACGAGATACTTTATACGCCGCACATCGGCAAAAGCTGGTTATGGGAAACATCCGGCCATCTTGGTTTCTACAGGGAAAATATTTACAGCCCCATGGAAATTGACAACCAGGATTATTTTATCAAACCGATGAACTGCCCCTTCCACATTCTAATCTACCAAAACTCCGGCCGCAGTTACCGCGATCTTCCGCTGCGCTGGGCCGAGCTGGGTACAGTTTACCGCTATGAACGCAGCGGCGTACTGCACGGACTTTTGCGCGTACGCGGTTTTACCCAGGATGACGCCCATATTATCTGCACCCCGGAACAGATCGAAAGTGAAATCTTAGAGGTGCTGCGCTTTAGTTTAAAAATGTGGGAAGCTTTTGGGTTTAAGGAAATAAAAGCTTACCTCGCGACCCGTCCGGAAAAATCGGTCGGTGAACAGCAGCAATGGGATCAGGCCCTGGAGAGTTTGCGCAAGGCCGTTGAAACTGAAGGTTTGGCATACGAAATTGATGAAGGCGGCGGCGCTTTCTACGGCCCCAAAATCGATCTCAAGATCAGGGACGCACTTGGGCGTGAGTGGCAGATGACTACCATCCAGTTTGACTTTAATGAACCGCAGCGCTTTGGCATGACCTATGTTGACGCCGACGGAAAACAAAAACGCCCCTATATGGTACACAGGGCCCTGTTGGGCAGCCTTGAACGTTTCTTCGGTGTATTGATCGAAAACTACGGCGGCGCTTTCCCCGTGTGGCTCGCTCCCGAGCAGATTGCCGTCATCCCCGTTGCCGAAACTTTCAACGATTACGCCCGCAAGGTTGCCTCCGAACTCAAGGCAAGAGATCTGCGTGTCTGTACCGAACTCGATGACAGCCGGCTTAACGCCAAAATCCGGAATTGCCAGAACCGTAAAATTCCGTACATGCTTGTTATCGGCGAGCGCGAGGTAAACGAAGGAACTGTCTCCATCCGCCTGCGCGACGGCAAACAACTGCCGGCCATGAAGATCGCAGACTTTGCTGACTACGCGGTTAAAAAAACACAGACCAGGGATTTGACGCTGTAATTATTCCGGAGCAGCCCTTAAATAGAGCATAAGCGGCAAATGGTCGCTTATGCCCAGGCCTGTTTTTGGGTTGTAGGTGTTCGGGATGCCCCTTGTATTGGTAAAAGGCGGAGCGTTCAATACCAGGGCATTTCCGAATTCCCAGCCTTTATTGTCGAATAATTCGGCGGACATTAAAATGTGATCTATTGTTTCCCAGTTGTCCCTGTACCAGTATGAACCGCCTGTAATCTCGGTTTCCCATGGCGTGTAGAGGACGGGGTTAGTTTTATCAAAATAAGTTGATTTGGGCGGCTTCTCTTTACTTACTATAAGAAAGTAATTATTATTCTTGTTTTTATCCGCAAGCAGCGCAGCGCCGGGATCATCCGGGAGCAGGGCGTACGGGATTTTGCCGCCGCGGCGGTAGAATTCGTCGTGGTTTTCGTTCAGGTCGCCCATGATGATGACAGGGGTTCCCGGTTTTTCGGTTTTTAATTCCCTGATGCGCCGGCTGATTACAGCAGCCGATGCCCGTCTCAGGGATTCGGTTGCGTCGTCGCCGCCGACTTTGGATTTCCAGTGGCATAAAAATATAACCAGGGAATTGCCGCCCGGTGCAAGGCTTACTTCGAGGATCGGCCTGGGTATGGTTTCGCCGGTTGTTGTAATTGAATGGACTCTTGTTTCGGTCAGTGGGTATCTGCTAAGGACCCCAAGTCCCAATGACATTGCCGGCGCGCTGCCGTAGAACGATTGGATATAGCCCTGCTGTGATAGAGGGCCCATAAGCAAATCATTGAGAACTTCTGCGTTTTCCATTTCTACAAGACCGATAAAATCCGGCGCTGTTAATTTTTCTGTATTGGCGGCCGGAAGGTTTTCCGCAATGGATCGCATCTGGGTTATGGCCCGGGCCGCCGCCAAAAGACGGGCCCTGTATTTTTCTGAAGTCCAGCCGGCGGACTCCCGGTATTCTTCGTATTCATTTCCGTTCTCCGTGCTGTCAAAAAGGGCCTGCATGTTCCAGACTGCCGCGCAAAATTTTCTGTCCGGCGCTGACTGGTTTTTACCGCTGTCAATGCTGCCAGAACAGCCGTTGTTTACAAGAATTAATAATATAACCGCCATATAAATAATTAACCGGAATAAATTTGAATAAATTTTGGCGGGCTTGCCGTAATCAGATTTTTTCATAATTGCCTCCGCTATACTACGGCATTAAGTTGAACGGCGCTTGGGTTTTTGATATTTTTTTTTAATAATTTTTCCTAATTTACTTTTTTTATATGTTCACTTTCCGGCTGCTCTTCTTTATACTTGATGTATGAAAATTGTCGCCGCGCCTGATTCCTTCAAGGGAAACATGAGCGCCCCTGAGGTCTGCGCCGTTATCGAAGAAGGGATTTTACGCGCCGATAAAACGGCTGTAATTGCGAAAGTCCCTCTTGCCGACGGAGGCGAAGGCACCGCACGGGCCGTAACCGAAGCGGCCGGCGGCCGGTTCATCAATGCCGTTGTTACCGGACCGCTTGGGAAACCTGTAAACGCAGTGTTCGGTTTGATTAACAGCGGCCGGACAGCGGTACTGGATATGGCGAGCGCCTCCGGAATTGAACTGCTGCGCCGCAGCGAACTGAATCCGTTAAATACCACAAGCCGCGGAACCGGCGAACTTATTAAGGCGGCCCTTGATACCGGCGCTGACGAGCTTATAATCGGTATTGGCGGCAGCGCCACCAATGACGGCGGTATAGGTTTACTGGACGCGCTTGGCTTTAAAATTCTGGATAAAAATAACAGGCCTGCAGGTATTACAGGCGCGGCTCTGGCGCGGGTTGCCGCATTCGATCCGGCCGGCGCGGATATCAGACTTGGGAAAGTTAAAATTACAGCCGCCTGTGACGTAACCAATCCCCTGCTTGGAGAACACGGAGCTTCGGCCGTTTTTGGCCCGCAAAAGGGCGCATCGCCGGAAATGGTTAAAGAACTTGACGCCGGTCTTGCCAACCTTGCGGACGCCTGGATAAGGGCGGGCCTTGCCAAAGACGTTGTCCAGCCCGGCGACGGGGCTGCCGGCGGAGTCGGCGCCGCATTGCGAATCTGCCTTAACGTAAAAATGGAATCCGGGGCAATGCTTGTAATGAAGCACGCAGGTTTTTTTAATTATATAAAAAATGCGGATCTGGTAATTACCGGAGAAGGCCAGACGGACGGTCAGACAGCCGGCGGCAAGCTGTGTTCGGTGGTTGCGCGCGAAAGCCGCAAAGCCGGAGTTCCGGTTGCGCTATTGTCCGGCGCCCTGAGCGGCGACGCGGGAATACTGCTTTCAGCATTTGATTACGCGGTTTCCATTGCCTGCGGCCAGATCGGGTTAAAAGCAATGATCGGCGACAGCCGCCGGGATCTCCTTCTTGCCGCGGAAAATCTGATCCGGGCCATCCAAATCGGCAGTAAAATCAAGAGGTAAAATATGGAAATAAAATCCGGCAATACCGGAACGAACAACGGCGGTTCGCCGGACACTTTTGACAGCCTTGACGGACTGGATACGGCGGCTGCAAAAGAATATATACTCGGTGTTTTATCCACTCTAAAACTAACAGAGAAAGAAATAATAACGCTTACTGCTGAGGAAACCAAATGGGATAACCGCGTGAACCTGGCCGCAGAGAAAGGAGCCGCAGACCTTCGGCAGGAAGCGGAAAAGGAAAGGGATAGAATTCGCGAACGCAGATCCGGGCTTGAAACAGAGGCCTTTGGTCTTAGATTAACGCTTGAAAAATTAAGATCGCAGCTTTTGATTTTGCCGGCTAAAGAACGCAGCGTTGATCCGGATTTGCTGGAACAGGAACTGCTTATCCTGGGCGGCAGGATGCCGGGAGAAGAAAATGAAGCTGCCCGCGACAGAACTTTTGCAAAAATGGAAAAAGACGCATCCGCAGAGGAGGCGCTGCAGGCGTTAAAATCCCGGATAGGAAAATAAACAGAGGGGTAAATAATGAAAAACCTTATGGGGAATTATGCAGGAATGGCCGAGGCGATCGCTGGTTCATGCGGGTATCCGTATTCATATTTGTCCGATGAATGGGACGACATCGCAATCTGGCAGCGGCTGCTCCGGGGCAAAGTGTTTGATTTGCTTTCTTATAATCCGCTCCGGACTCCGCTCAATTCCAGGGTATTAAAATCATTTGAATACAGCGGCGTTAAAATGGAACTTGTCAGCTGGGACCAGCCCTGGGGGCCGCCGACCGAAGCTTATTTTTTAACGCCCCTTGGCCGCGGCAAGGAAAAACTTCCGGCAGTCGTTGCGCTCCATGACCACAGCGGGTATAAATATTTTGGCAAGGAAAAAATCGTCGCTGTTCCCGGTGAACATGAGACTTTGCGTGAGTTAAAAAACCATACTTACGAAGGGGCTTCCTGGGCTACCGGGCTTGCCAAACAGGGCTACGCGGTGCTCGCCCACGATTTGTTTTTATGGGGATCCAGAAAAATGAACGCCGCCGATGTTCCGCAGAGATATACCCAAAGCCTGGCCGGCAAAGAAGAAGGCTCAAGCGAATATATAAGGGCCTACAACGCATTTTGCGGAGAACACGAAAACCTCATTGCCAAATCACTTTTTATGGCCGGAACTACCTGGCCCGGGATAATGCTTTATGAGGACATGCGCGCGGTTGATTATCTTTTTACCAGGGATGAAGTCGATACAAACCGTGTAGGCTGCGGCGGACTTTCCGGCGGCGGAGAGAGGACAATATTTTTGACCGGCATGGATTCCAGGATTAAATGTTCGGTATGCGTTGGATTTATGACCACTTTCGCCCGGACTGTAGAATATAATATCAGCAATCATACCTGGATGTTCCACCTGCCCCATCTGTCCAAACTGATTGATCTGCCGGACCTTGTGTCTTTGTCCGGCGGCAATCCGCTGATGGTCCAGTTCGATGAGGATGATCCTCTTTTCAATATAAACGGCATGAGAGAGAGCAATGAGAAACTAAAAAAAATTTTTGCCAAGATGAAAGTACCACAAAATTTCAGCGGGCGCTTTTTTCCCGGTGTCCACAAGTTTGATCTTAAAATGCAGAGCGAAGCGTTTGCGTGGTTTGACAGCCGGTTAAAAAATGGGCTTTAAAAAAGGGGTTAAAAGGTTTCGAAATGAATAATGAAATGAATAAAGATTTTAATAAAAATTTGGCAGATAAAAATGATGATCTAAAAAAAGCCGCGATGGCTTTTGTTCTGCTGATGGGCATAATGAGCGGATTCTCCGACATGACCAAAGAAGGGGCGTCAAGCATACTCGGCGCGTTCCTTAGTTTGGCCGGAGCCTCGGCGGCGGTTATTGGTTTTGTTTCCGGCCTGGGTGAATTTATCGGGTACTCGCTGCGGCTGCTTACCGGATGGCTTACCGACAAAACCAAAAAGTACTGGCCTATTACCATTGTCGGTTACATCATAGATTGTATGGGAGTCCCCCTGCTGGCCCTTGTACCCAGAGACGGCTGGATTTTGGCCTGCGTAATTATCGTGATCCAGCGCACCGGCAAGGCGATAAAAAAACCGGCAAAGGACACTCTGCTTTCATTTGCGGCCGCGCAGACCGGCGCCGGCAAGAGTTTTGCCATCCAGGAATTTCTGGATCAGATCGGCGCTTTTATCGGCCCTGTAATGTTGTTTTTCATAATACTGCTTAAAAAGAATGAAGATTTATTTTCGGTTTATACAGTATGTTTTGCCGTGCTGTTTATTCCGTCGGCCATTACAATATTGCTTCTGTTGATAGCCAAACACCGTTATCCGGAACCGGAAAAATTCGAGCCGCCCCAAAAAGAAGCTGTACCGTTCAGAATGAACCATTCATTCATTTTTTATATGGTTGCAATTAGTTTATTCGGATTCGGGTTTCTGGATTTTCCAATTATTACCATGCATACACTTAAAACAGGTTTAATACCGGAAGATACGATTTCCTTGATTTACGCCGGGGCCATGGCCGTTGACGCCTTTGCCGCGCTTTTCTTCGGGTGGCTATTTGACAAAAAGGGTATTAAAGTTTTAATGCTGTCCACTCTGGCGTCGGCTCCGTTTGCCATTTTTATTTTTTCGATGAACTCACGCTGGGCCCTGTTCCTGGGAGTGGCCCTCTGGGGAATTGGCATGGGCGCGCAGGAATCAATACTAAAGTCCGCTGTCACCCAAATCGTTCCCAAACAAACCCGGTCATCGGGATTCGGTATTTTCCAGACAGCGTTCGGCGCCTGCCTTTTTTTGGGAACCTGGCTGATGGGCGTACTTTACGATGTTGCGCCTTTTTGGCTTGTTGCTTTTTCCGTTGTCATGCAGGTTGCCGCGATTCCGTTTTTTTTATTATCGGATCGTTCCCAGCGCGCGGCCCTGCCTGTTATGGAAAATTGATAATTACAGGAAACTGATACCATATACAGCGGATTCAGAAGATCAATGGGGGCCTTCAAGATCCTTTATATCAAGAAGGCCCTTGTTTAACCGGTCCATTACGTATGATGAATATTGTTTATCGGTAACGGCTATATGGCTTAGTACCCAGTCCTTTAGGGTTCTTACAAAACTGTGCGGCACGAATTTTTTGCCGCTTTGGTATTCGTTGGCGGCTTCCAGAATCCGTTTGATTAGCGAATCGTGTTCGGCTTTATGATCGTTATAGTAGGGGTATTTAATTTTTTTTAGAAGCTCAAGCTCCGCCGAAAAATGAAAACGCACATAATCCACCATTTTCTTCATCGATTCCTTGAATGTCGCTTCTACCAGTTTGTTATCGGTCAGACATGCCCGGTACAGGTCATTAATCAGGTTAACAAGTTCCAGGTGCTGATTGTCAATATACGGAATTTTGGTTTTATAGGTTTCTTCCCATGTAACAATCTGCGGTTGGTTAGTCATATATTTTTCCTGTTTTAAATTTTTTATAGCATAACAGTTTTATTAAAAAAGTATAACGCGGCTGCGGTTTATGGTCAATTAAAACTTTGTACATAAAATCCTTTGATGCAGCCAGGCCAACTTCGATCGGTTCTCGTTCGGAGTCGAAGGGGTAAACTACAAACTGGACGGTTCCGTATGCCCAAATAATTGGTAATTGGGCTGTCCGGGAAGTTAATTTCCAGTCAGCCTATTATTGACAAGCGAAGTGAGAGTCGGCACCACGATGTGGTGAGTCTAGCTTGCTCGGACATAGCCGAACGAGCGCAGTCTAAGCAGAGGTCAATACCCCGCCGAATTTATAGTTTGCATTCTGCTGCGGAAGGCTCTGAAAGCGCCGGGTACAGGGCTTACTATGCGGTATTAATACCTTTTATTTTAATAATCCAATTTCCGTAGTGAAATTTTTTTCTTTTCATGCTATATTTACATTATGACCATTACACAAACTGTAGAAATCCCAGCTAACCGCCGGATTGTCCTTGTAGTTCCACCTGAAGTACCGACAGGGCGTACAAGTGTTACAATACAGTTCCCTGTACTGAAAACCCCTGATAAAAAGCATATGACCGAAGCGGAAGAAATCGACACTCTCAATCGCATGGCCGAATGGCATAATAAGGAAGCTCTGGAAACCCTTTCATACCAGTGCTGGAATCCATTGGAGAATGATGACCAATGAAACGCGGAGAACTTTACAGGGTTTATAAAGGAGCAAAGTATGACCCAAGAAATTAACGTGTTTTCCTCATTATCTCCAGGCAAGTATTGATTATTTCTAATTTTTCCATGGTGATATGTGCTCCGGTTTACTCCAAATATAATGGCAGCCCCACCCAGGTTGAAATTGGAACTGATGATGGGATGAAACATGATAATGTTGTCTACTGTGATGAATTAATGAGCATTCCAAAGTCTTTGCTTACCAATTACATCGGCAGTCTCACTAACCAAAAAATGGAGGAAGTTAATACAGCTCTTCGTATAGCATTGGCTATCTGATAATTTCTGATTCATTTCTTATTATTAATGGCGTTAATCGCTTTTGCGTCGGTTAACGTTACAGTCTGTAAGTTTGAGCTTCTATTACTCAGGAATATGGAAAGCCTATCCCGACTAGCACTGTAGATACTTATTTATTATTTTATTTCAATGAAAACAAATTTTAAATTTATATTGATACTTTTCATTAATATCTTATTAATATCTTCAATAAGTTATGCTCAATCTTCCAGAATTATAACGGTACAAAAATTTGATACTATTTTTGATATTTTTATTCCTGAAAACTGGTTTTTTGGACGAAATAATGATCAAACTAAATCTATAATTGGTCAGTAGTATCCGCCGAAAAGAAGACAGGGTCTATTTTTCGACTTACCATCAATGGTTATTATAATGAGGAAGTTAAATCAAGCATCAGATCAAGAATTAGATCAATTAATATCAACAGATAATAAAATAAATGAGAATAATAATTTTAAAGTAACACTGGAAAATAATAAAAAATATAAAATTTTTTCGTTGACAGGTGGTGGTACATATACATCTATCTTATATTTAAGATATTTATATAAATAAGAAACCAGTAAAATTTAACCGGTTGAAATTGCCCGAATATCTATCTATGTCAGAATCAAGCATGACACAAGGAGCAATGCTGTCATTTACACTTGACCAAGCAAGAAATTTAAAATACACTTTATTATAAAAAAGTCCTGGAATGGAGCGGTGTCCGAGCGGTTGAAGGAGATGGTTTCGAAAACCATTGAGCTCGTAAGGGTTCCGGGGGTTCGAATCCCCCCTGCTCCGGATAGATAAAAATCCTTAAGGATTTTTATCGTTGGAGTATTAAATAATCCCGTAGGGATTATTTAATACTCCCTTTTTATTTTATGGGGGGATTCGAACCCATTTGTGCTGGCCTAAGCCGGCATAAGAGGCGCGCACGGCTGACTAAAGTCAGCCTGCTTTTTTTGTGCTTGGCGGAATTTACTTGCGCCTCGCCGCGCGGATTGTAATTATCGGACAGTCCATTCGGACTGCTTTGTTTGGCGTCCCCTGCTCCGCTTCGATATTAGTTATACCTACTAAATTATGGGGGATTCGAACCCACTGATACTGGCCTAAGCCGGCATAAGAGGCGCGCACGGCTGACTAAAGTCAGCCTGTTTTTTTTACTTGGCGGATGTTATTTGCGTCTCGCCGCGCGGATTGTAATTATCGGACAGTCCTGCGGACTGCTTTGTTTGGCGTCCCCTGCTCCGCTTCGATAATAGTTATACCTACTAAATTATGGGGGATTTGAACCCATTTGTACTGGTCTAAGCCGGCATAAGAGGCGCGCACGGTTGACTTTAGTCAGCCTTTTATTGCTTTTCCCCAACCGCAAATTTCATTACCATCCCAGGAAAAATATTTCTGACAGGTTGTATGCACAGGCCGAATTGTATTTATTCTTTTTTCAATGTTAATTGTCCCGTCACATAAAAATTCATCAGCCAGTACGTTTCTGATTTTACATAAGAATACTTCTCCATCATCCAGTTTAATCGATTTATCAACTTCCAGTTCGTAAACCCATGGGCTTTTTGTTAAAACAGGAACATTGAGTATATGTCCTTTTTCTGTTTCTATTTCAACATTCATTTTATCTTTGTTATATCCTTCTGTATTACCAAAATAATCAGCCATTGGCAATAATTCCTGTGTAACGAGATTGGCAGAAAAAATTCGTTTTTCCCGTATTAGATCTTTTGTTAATTTATTCCCTCCGATACATGCCATTACACCCATTTCTTTGTCCCAGTAATAGCTAAACCAGCAGAACAATCCAAAATTTGGGGTATTATCCCCTTTATATGTTCCATAAATAAACAATGTCTGCGGACAAAAATCATTTGATATCGGGATGGATTTTTTCCTTGAGACATTACTGCCCGCCGATTTAATGTTTTCGTTCATTTTGATTCTCCTTTCCTGTCAAATTTTTGAATATCCAGAATAAATAACTTTCAAATGTAATAATTTCTTTATCCCTAAAACCTTTATAAAATATTTTATTCATGTGTTCTGAAACTTCCGATCGATCCAGTATACCTGTGAGTATAGTTTTGCCAAGCCCTGTTTTCTTTGAAAGCTCGAAAAATTTTTATATTTTCTGTGACCGTTTTTAGCTGCTTCTTCCCAATACCCCCTTTCAGGATAAGGAAAGCATGTTGGCAAAATAAAAAAATCTAAAGAGAATTGTAAACCAAAGAGATTAACATGGCAAAAAAACTTTTTTGTTGTCTTTCACCGGTTATTTTAATTTTATTATGCGGAATTTTTGCATTTATGTTTAAAGATTTGCTTTCAGTTTGGATTTATATACCAAGCATAATGGTTTTATACTGGGGCTTAACTCTCATACTTATTCAAATTGGCATCAAACTTCCAAATATAAAATCGGTTTTTAGTAAACCCGAAGGGAAAATATATTGGCTGTTTATTGCAATTATTGTGGGAATTTTACCCCTGATAACATTTTTGGATAATTACCAAATTGTTAATATTCCCTTGGGTTTAATTATTTTAATGCTGTTTTCATTGGTGAATGCATTTTTTGAAGAATTATTTTGGAGAGGATTTATACTGAATTACACATTTTCTTCCAAAATATTGAGTTTTTTCTATTCAGCGGTATTATTTACAGCAAGTCATTTTGTATGGGGTATAACTTCTCTTGCTGTCAGAAACATATATACAATAGTATCTGTATTTATAATGGCAGTTGCCTGGAATATTATTAATATTAAAACAAAAAGTATCAGGTGGTGTATTGTTTCACATTTTCTGGCTGATGTATTGGGTTTGAGTCTCCTTTCATTATTGAATATTTACATACCGGCAGCAGGTCTGTTGTATTAATTTAATACTTACTTCGGCTGATGTTGGATACAGAAAGCACAATATTACCTTTTATGTTCCATACATACAATTGATTTTGTACTGACACCCAAAGGCTCCGCCACCAGTTCACATTTGGCCATGAGTAAAAAGAATATTCCTTCCCTGTCAGCGGTTTGCAGACTTTCGTAATTGGCCTGGCCTTTGGATATTATTACATCAGCGTCGTAAAATATTTTTTTAAATTCATCGGAGACGAGACTTAAAATGGTTCCCGATGATCCGTCTCCGTTTTCAATAATAGTAGCGGCTTTATCCATTCCAACCATTCGGGCGTCTTCCGCCGTATTGTCATTCAGGATTGGTCTTCCCCTGACCCCGTAGAAAATATTAATACCGGGAAATTCTTTTTTAATAATTTCAATAAAAATTCTGTCCAGAACGATTTCACCACAATTATCGCCGATGTAAAACAGCTTATGTGCATTTTTCAGTTTGCTGTACAATTCATTACTGTGATCAACTTCAAGCCGTAAATTTTTACTGTCGGATATTTTTTGCTTTAGTTCATCCAGATTGAAAGTGTATTTCGCGGCAAAGTCGATTAAGTTCCCTGTAATGGCAATTTTTAACGCCGTGATGAATTTATTATCTGACGCGTTTATAATACCGGTAATTTCATCGTACATTTTCAGCATTTCTGCGTTATAATGAGCTTTGATATTTTTATAGGGATTTTCATCCCCGATAAAATTGCATATTATTTTCCATGTGCTGCCCATTAACTGCGGATTGGATTTTTCGAAATCGGCGGTGCTCAAATAAACCAGGACAGCCTTTACTATTTTTTCTCCCTGTTCTCTGGATAAATCAAGCATTTTTATTATTTTATTAACTTGATCTATGTTGCATCCTATACAGTCGAATCTGACCAAAATTTTCCTCCGGTATTCAATTTAATGTATTATTTGTATGATGATTTTACAAGGGAGGAAACATTCGTTGAAAAATCTAGGTAAAAAAGCTTTTGAGGAAATCCGGTTGTGGATTTACCGTAATGCCAGACAAATTGAATTGGCTATTTGGCAGTATGAATTTGAAAATGGATGTAAGGAACAGGTTCTTTCGGCATTGGCTCAATATCAGAATGATGACGGAGGATTCGGCAATGCCCTGGAGCCGGATTGCTGGAATCCCGGTTCGTCGCCTTACACTACCCTTAACGCGATTGGTATTCTGAATGACATAAATTTTTTTGACACTGCCCATCCATTAATGCGCAGTATTTTTGAATTTTTGGAAAGCGGCGCGTACAGTAATGAAAACGGCTGGCTGTTCAGTATTCCGTCTAATAATGAATATCCCCGAGCGCCATGGTGGACTTATGATCCCGCAGTAAATGAATTTGAACATACCGGTGTTACAGCCGGAATCGTTTGTTTTTTACTGCAGTTCGCGGAAAGAAAATCCGGACTTTATAAAAAGGCTTCCGGGTTAGCAGAAAAACTGCTTCTTAAAATCAGGGAACCTGGTAATTTGGGCGATATGGGGCTGACCGGATATTGTCAATTATCCGGGACTCTTTCAAAACTTGGCCTGACAGATCAATATGGAGCCGCCTTTCTGCCGGCCCTGTTAAGGGAACTGGTGAACAAAGCCATTGTGCGCAATGACTCTAAATGGGTTAATTACGGAATAAGGCCGTCACAATTTATCGCATCGCCTGACAGCCCGTTTTATGCAGAAAATGAGGATATAGTACAGAAAGAGCTCGATTATCTGATTGAAACCAGACCTCAAAACAACGTATGGGGAATAACCTGGAATTGGCATGAAAATTTTAACAAGTACCAGGAAGAATTCGCCATATCTAAAAATTGGTGGAAAGCCTCCGGCGCAATCGGGAAATTGAAATTTCTGCGTAATTTTGGCAGGTTATAGTCTGGGAACCTTTACTTTTTTTGTTCAATTGGTATAATTGAACAGTTATTGATATTTTGGAGAGATGACCGAGCGGCCGAAGGTGCACGATTGGAAGTCGTGTGTACCCGTAAGGGTACCGAGGGTTCAAATCCCTCTCTCTCCGAAGAATATTTTACAAACCCAAAAAAATGAGGGATTTGAACCGGAGCGCGACTCGATAAAGGCCAAGGCGAAAGCCTTGATAGTAAAAGCGGCGCAGGGACGCGCCGGGAGCGCGGAGGCGGGATGGAAGGAGTAAACAGGAAGTTTACGACTGGAATCCCAAATCCCTCTCTCTCCGTGTAACATTTTTACAAACCCAAAAAAATGAGGGATTTGAACCGGAGCGCGACTCGATAGAGAACCAGGGCGTAAGCCCTGACCGATAAAGCGGCGCAGGGATGACGCTAAGCCGCCGAATGGCGGCGCTTTAATTTTTCCTTTCGGCAAACGGCCCGCAGGGACGTATGCGCCGGGAGCGCGGAGGCGGGATGGAAGGAGTAAACAGGAAGTTTACGACTGTAATCCCTAATTTTGTATCCGAATTGCTTCTTTATGTGTTTTATGGTATAATGATTATAAATAAGATTTAAAAAAATTTTATTTAAATCGGGAGGATCTTATGGCTGAACATGTACTTCATAAAAAGGAAAACAAGAAAGCTCCGCAAAAGACTTTAAAAGAAAAACGGGAAGAGAAGAAGAACAAGAAGAAGAACACCAGCTCTGACGTATAATTTTTTTAAGTTTCTTGGTTTAAAGACATTCTCTGCGGTTATACCGGATTTATTAACTCTTGTAGTCACGGGCGTAAGTACCGTCCCTAGCCGTGCCTCTGCCTGTACGGGGTTCGTTTTGGGCGTTAGCTGCAAGGGACTGTTTACAGTAGCATTGCGGTTCCCCGTGGCTTCTCCCCGGTGTTAAAGCCGGGGTTTTTACATTTAACAGGGTATAAAAAACATTCTCTTTAAAAAAATAAATAATAATAACTGGGCGATACTGGATTTGAACCAGTGACTTCTACCGTGTGAAGGTAACACTCTTCCACTGAGTTAATCGCCCGTTAATCGTCAAACTTTACCATTCCTGTCTGTGATCTGTCAACGCCGCATCACGCCTGGGGTACCTGGCAATAACTTTTATTATTTCCATACATTTAATTGTTATTTAGTGTCTGTCCACAAAGTCGGTCACTTTGTGGACACACTTTGCATTTTCTCGCCTAAAGGCTGCGAAAATGCTACATTCAAGGTAGTCTGTCCATAATGTGTCTACATTATGGACAGACTC
>Ga0123357_10000849_pt1 | contig 31077 bp, 29 predicted proteins | sample TergutEmb28metaG_FD_89873 | JGI IMG/M metagenome (GOLD analysis project Ga0123357, IMG submission 89873) | Embiratermes neotenicus P4 segment gut microbial communities from Petit-Saut dam, French Guiana - Emb289 P4 | ecosystem: Host-associated > Arthropoda: Insects > Digestive system > Gut ...
AAATTGGGCGGACGGGCCTATGCCTGCTGCAGTGGCATCATAAATGTCAGCGCTGACAACTATGCTGATTGAAGTGGTTGGGACGCGGAGGTGAATAATGGTCGATCAACCAACCGGTGAGATCGTGCTTTATCAACGTGATGGGCAACCTGCCATTGATGTACGCCTAGAGGATGAAACGGTATGGTTGAGCCAACAGCAATTGGCTGACTTGTTACAGACATCACGCACCAATGTAGTTGAGCATATTGGGAACATTTACAGCGAGGGAGAGCTTGATGCGGTGGCAACCTGTCGGGATTTCCGACAGGTTCGCACTGAAGGACTGCGGCAGGTCACACGAACTGTCCCGTTCTACAATCTGGATCTGATTATCTCGCTGGGCTATCGCATCCGTTCAAGCATTGCGACACAATTTCGCATCTGGGCAACTTAAGGAGTACCTCGTTAAGGCTTCACTATGGACGATGCACGCCTGAAGAACCTGGGCGGTGGGTCGTACTGGAAAGAACTACTTGACCGCATCCGAGATATCAGATCGTCTGAGAAAGTGCTGTACCGGTAAGTTCTTGACCTGTACGCCACTAGCGTTGACTATGACCCGCAAAGCGCGAACAGTGTCTTTTTCTTTCGCATGGTACAGAACAAACTTCACTATGCGGCGAATGGCCAGACTGCTGCCGAAGTTATCACGACGCGAGCTGACGCTGGCAAGCCATTCATGGGATTACTGTCATTCAGCGGACGGCAACCAACCAAAGCAGATGTTGTCATCGCGATGAACTACTTGGACGAAGCCGAGCCAAAACGACTTAACACACTTGCTTCTGCGTATTTCGATGCCGCAGAATTCCGTGCTCAGAATCATGAACTAACGTATAGGCGTGATTGATTGACCCACCTCGACCGGCTGATTATTGCGATGGAGGCTAGAACGCTGGATGGCGCTGGTAGCGTCAGTCACCATGATGCCGTGGACAAAGCCGAGAGGGAGCATGCCAAATACAAGGCTAGGATCGCGTCTAATCCGTCTGAAGCCGAAGAGGTGTTCTTGCAATCGATCAAAGGACTTCAGCGAGAAATTGAAGATCAATCATAAGCGAGCCAACAAGATCACAGATATTGGCTGAGTTTCGAGCTAGTTCGCCACAGCACCTTTCATGCTACCGTCACCTCGTACAGCGTAGAACTATTACCGCCCATTGTCGGGTAATCGTGCCAAGCACGCCGTCAGGCGATTGCCCATGTCGCATTTGGATCCCTCGGCGACCTGCCACGCCAGGCGATATCTCCTGCTTCTTTCAGCGTGTTGAGGTGACGGATTGAGGCTGTTCTGCTGAAACCGGACAGTTCGGCAACCTCACCAGTTTTCAGGGGACACCCCGCTTGACGCATCAGTTCAAGGATCGTTGACGCGCCCTTGGGCAAAGAATCCCTTTCATCGGATGGGCTCGCCAGCAACGTGAGAATGACATGGCCGGAGGTCTGCACATATATGGGCGCAGCCAGCCCAAGTTCTCGCATCCAGCCGAACATCCGCTTGATTCCCTCACCAAGCTCGAAAGCGTAACCTAGCTCAGCGCAGGCGCGAGCAATCCGTGGATTTCGGGCATAACGCATGATCGACGCCGGATCGTTCGGATCAGCCAGGCTGGGAAATCGTCCTGGACTTGATATTTCAACCCGGTTTGGAAAGATTTCAACCCGGATGTGGTCGCCCTGGATTGAATACGAGTGATGAATCACGGCGTTGACGAGGCCCTCGTTCCAAGCCGCCCGAGGAATCATGGGTTGGTCTTCGAAACGACCACTCGCAGCCAAAGCCTTGCGCATGGGCATCCACTGATCGATAAGCGCCGAAGCTTGATCAATCTGACTGGGCAGCGTGCCCTCACAGCGAACATCATGACCCGACAGCACACTGAGTGCCGACCCAGTCCCGCGTTCGGCTGAACCGTACTGCAGGACGCGAACATGGGCATTTGGAAACCCCTGGTTGGGGCGGTTAGACAACATCAGCCATGCCGCCACTCGGAGTTGACCCTTGGCGTCAACCAAGTCACGCGCCACTAACATCGTCTCAATCGATGATGCTCCGATGGTGTTTTGATACTGCTTGGCGGCTGCTGGCTCAAGATCCTTGACTGTGGAATGCTCCAGAACCGTAGCGCTGAAGACCTCGGAACCACGGTCATAAACGAGTTCTCGGCGTTGCGCGAAATTCAGCTTGCGTGACTCGTCGCCCACTCTGAGGTAGACGTCACCTGATTGTGTTTCGTGGACGGAATTGCCTGGCTCGACCTGAATCAGCGCAACTGCGCCATCACCCACTGTAATCTGATGATACCTCGTAGCCACCGGGGGCGACGTGAAATCAAAGGCTGCCTGAAGTATCGAATTGAGCTTGACGACGTTCATTGGTTCGACTTGCCCGGCGTGAATCCCAACCACGACGTAGCCACCCTCAGCATTGGCCAACGCCACCAGTGGCACCGCCAAGTCGCGAGGGCTGATTCTGCCCGACTTGCGCTCAAACCATTGCGATTCCGGCAGCGCTGACAATAGAGCGATTGCCTCATCGCCCGGTAGAACAAGCGCTTTTTCGACGCGTCCAACATCCATACTTTAACTCTAACATTGTTAGAGTAGAGCAAAGTACTCAAAGCACGTCCTAGCGTTGCGCTACACCGCCGTCACCTCGTACAGTGTTGAACCGTGGTCGCCCCACAGGCGGGTGACCGTCTGATCGTCGCTGCCCTCGAATTGGACGGCTGGGCCGATGCCGGCCGCCAACGCTGCACCAGTTGCCTCGTGTTGCTCGTCCAAATCTTTCAAGCGATAGAACCGGCTGACTATGCGCACCAGTGTTCGGTCCGGCTTCAACCAATGGGGCAAGACGAAGGTGAGCAGATGGCCAAAGTCGTCCAAACCAATTGTCTGCGGACGCGACTTGACCTGGTATCGCTGCTGCGGCGACAACCCCGGGATGGCCAGCACTCCGGGCGGCCCGGCCGAATGGGTGCGCTTCTGGTAATGGCCGACGACGGTGGCCCGGTCGTCCCCCACCGCCCAGGCCAGGCGATCGGGTCGCGTGACGGCCAGGCGACGGAAGCGCCCTTGCTGCAACGTGTGCCGGTTCCGTTTGTAGAACTCAATCTGGCCTTTGACGTCGCGCCGCTCGGCCCACGAGAGCGTCGCCAAATCCAGTTCGTAGCCGAGCACGCCAAAAGCGGCCACGTTGAACCGCGTCGACAATGGTGTGGCACGCAACGTCTGAGCGGACGGCGACGCCGTCACATGCGCGCCCATTGTTGCGGGCGGGTACAGGTAGCTGAGGCCGTCCTGGATGTCCAGGCGTTCGACTGGATCGGTGCAGTCGGACGTCCACACCTGCGGCGAGAAACACAGCATGCCCAAGTCGAAGCGGTTGCCGCCGGACGCGCAGGACTCCAGCAATACTTGGGGACGCGCCCCAAAAATGCGTCGCAATACGCCGTAGAGTCCGAGCATGTATCGGTGGGGCAGACCACCACCGGTGTCGGTGAAGTTGCGGTTGCAGTCCCACTTCACATAATCGACACCGCAGGCGTCAATGATGGACGACACCTGCTCGACGATGTAGTCGCAAACCTCGGGTCTGGACAGATCGAGTATCAACTGATGACGTTGCAGACTCGGCTCACGCCCGGGACAAGTGATGGCCCAGTCGGGGTGCGCTCGATACAACTGTGAGTCCTGGTTTACCATCTCAGGCTCGAACCAGAGCCCGAACTTGAGGCCCATGGCGTGGACGCGCTTGGCCAACCCCGCCAGGCCATGCGGAAACTTGCGCTTGTCGACGTCATAATCCCCGAGCCCGGCATGGTCGTCGACCCGGCCTGCGAACCAGCCGTCGTCAAGAACCACCAGTTCGACGCCCAACCGCTTGCCCAACCGCGCCTGCCGCATGACGGTTGCTTGGTTGACGCGGAACATGGCCGATTCCCAAGTGTTGACGAGCACCGGCCGCTCGGCGCCAGCCCACAGTTCTGGCACGATGTGGTTTTGGACGAAGGTGTGCATCGTGGCGGACAAAGCGTCAAAACCATCTTGGGAGTAGGCCAGGACAGCCTCGGGCGTCTCGAACTGCTCGCCGGGGCCGAGCCGCCACTCGAATCCGGTCGGATTGATGCCAGATTCCACACGCACCAGATCACGATGACTCAGTTCGACGGCAGTGCGGTGGTTGCCCGAATACACCAGGTTGAAGGCGTAGCACTCGCCGTGGTGCTCGCCAGCGCCACGAGCAGTCAGTATTACGCCAGGGTTGTGCAGGTTGGACGAGAACCCAGCCATCGAATCATTGACGTAGGTGCCCGGTGCTAGTGGCCGGACATGACGGTGTGCCTCGGCCGCCCAAGCGCCGTCGAATGTGACCAGGTCGTAGTCGCGGTTGGGCAGGTCGATTTGCTCGCTCATCAGCTTGCGGACGACCACCTCGCTATCCGACTCGTTGCGCAGCACTGATCGCCGGATGATCACATCACAGTCGGCAAAGACGGTGTAATACAGATCAAGACGCAGATCGCCGTCCCCAAGTGTGACGCACAGCGTCGTGGCGGCGTCAGGACCTGCATGCGCACCGGGAAGACCGTCCCGACAAGCCACCACGCCGTGGGTGACGCTGTGGCTCAGGTACCGGAAGTCGTTGACAAAGGTGCCGTCGGGCATCTTCAACTCGGCGGCAGGCAGGCGGTAATCACCCTTGCCCAGGCCAGACCACTCCAGTGGCAACAGGTCAAGGCTGTATGACGGATCGTCATCAGCGTAGGCCACCTGCGATCCGTTGGGCGGGGTTTTGACGGCCAGGGCGTCGGCGTCATCGGTGGCCACGCGAGCGCCCCAATGGACGTGCTCAAGGTGACCATAGCGCGTCACGCGGAAGAGGTATGAAGTCGTCTGCCCCATCAAGTGGAATACCTGCTGCTCGGCGGCAGCGCGGTCGATCAGATCGGTCATCGCGGATACTCCAACCCTGCCACCCAGCGCTGGTAGGCGTCTTCGGTGACACCGCCGTTGGCGGCGATATCCGTGTAGAAATAGGCCGAATCGCGCGGCGTGCGTTGCTGGGTTTCGTAATCCAGCGCGATCAGCCCGAAGCGCGGACCCTCGCCGTCCGACCACTCCCAGTTGTCGGTGAAGCACCAGTGATAGAAACGCTCCACCGGGGCGCCGGATTGCGCCGCCGCCTTGATGTGGTCGTACAGGAAAAGCGGGCGAAACGCGTCGGCCGCGTCAGCAGTCCCATTCTCGGTGATGTAGATCGGCCCCGGATACAGCTTGTTGACGTGCCGGGCCAGTATCGCCAAACCTTCGGGATAGATCTCCCAGCCCAGGTCGTTGATGGGCACACCGGGCGTTGTGCCGTCACCCAAGCCGGTGACCGTCGATCGCGAGTAGTAGTTTATGCCCTGGAAGTCGTAATACCGGCCCGGTTTGACTCCCTTCGGCTGGTGGAACGGCAACGGGAAGCGGCCTGTGTTCATCGCCTTCGACAGCGCGTCCTGGAACAGGTACTGCGACAGCTTGGACGCCACCTGGTTCAGCGGGTTCCACGGGTTGGCCGGACGGAAAACCCGCAGGTGATTGGCGACGCCCACCCGGGCGTCCGGACGTATTTCGTGGATGGCGAGGTAACCACGGATGTGGGCTTCGGCCAGGACTTGCATGACGCGCAGACCCTCCGTCATGGAGTGATGCCCAGGCGGCATGTTGCCGTCGATGTAGCCGCCATTGGCATAGACGTTAGGCTCGTTGATCGTGATCCAGTCCTGCGCCAGCGGACCCAGCCGGGTGAGTACCTCCCGGGTGTACTGCTCGAATACGTCGATCGAATCACGAGTGGTGAAGCCGCCGGTCTGTTCGAACCACCAGGGATTGTTGAAGTGGTGCAGGGTCACCAGCGGCGTGATACCGGCGTCTTGCAAGCGCGTCAGCTCGTCCGCGTAGTGGTCGAAAGCCGCGTCATCGAACTGATTTGGGGACGGCTCCAGCCGCGCCCATTCCAACCCCATGCGGTAGTGTTTGACGCCCAGCTCGCGCAGCAGGTCGATGTCCTGGGCGACGCGATTCCAGTGGTCAACCGCCCGGGCCGGCGTCGACCCATCGGCGACTCGCCCCGGCTCGTCCGCCCAGTGGTGCCAGTTGGTGTCGGCGTTGCCACCCTCAATCTGGGTGGCAGCGGTGGCCACACCTAACTCCATCCCGTCCAGCGAGAATGCGTGCATGTCGTCATTCGTTGCGTCTTGCGCCATCTTGCAACCTCCTCCATTGGCAGTGCCGTCAAACCTAGTTTTAGTGTCACTTATGAGTCTAGAAGTATCAGACATCGATTGTTCATGCGGAACCCACCGACACAACTCAACCGCACCGCCATGTTTGGAGACGCCCGACACGACTGGGTAGAGCTATGACTCCAAAACGCGCCGCCATATTCGCGTCGTAAGTCGACTTTGTCGTTCATCAGACGAACTTGCGTGGTGTTTGAGTGGAGTTGTGAAGCCTGACCAGTGGTCAGGCTGCGACGAGATCGAGGCGACGCAGGTTCTCAGTGCTGACCACCTCACGAGCATGCCACAGATCGTGGCAGTTCTGCATACGTAACCACGACTCCGCACTACGCCCCAGCACCGCCTCAAGGCGTACCGCCATCTCAGGACTCACCCTCGCATCACCTGAAAGAATGCGAGTAACGGACGAGGTAGCAACACCAAGTGTGGCGGCAAACTTGCGGGCACTTATCGCCAAAGGCTCAAGATATGTGGCGGAGATGAATTCGCCTGGGCTGGGCGGATTGAACATCGGAGCTAGTGTGTCAGACATCAGTGATAATCCTCGTAGTCAAGGATGTAGGCGTCCCCGTCTTGAAACTCGAACGTCAACCTCCAGTTAGCTTGTACAGTGATCGACCAACGTCCCATTTGTCCTGCCACAAGTGGGTGCAGACGATACCCGGGCAGATCCATGTCGCCAATCGCCGAAGCCGTATCGATTGCGGCCAGTTGCATTCGCAATCGCTCAGCATGCGCAGGCACAATCCCAGCTCGGGAGCCAGTTTCAAAGAAACGGCGAAGCCCCTTATGCTGGAAGGACTTGATCACCAAACCAGTGTAGCGTGTTGCGCATCACGCTACAAATCACAGATATTGCTGTCTCTTTGTACTGATTTGCATAGTATTGAGTAGATATATCCCAAATGATCGGAGTCTCTAGCATGGCACAAACAGCAGCTGTGGCTCACAGCGGTAGTTCACAAGCGGTACGTCTGCCCGCTACCGACAAGTCTGACTCCGTGAAGGTGGATATCAAGCGTAGTGAAAACGACGATGTAGTGCTTGCGACTCGCCCGCCCACGTGGGACGCGTTCATTGACGCCGTCACCGGCCTTGAGGTACCCGACGACTTCCTGCCAATCGAAACACCAGATTCGTTGCGTGGAAGGTGACGCCTCTACGTGCAGTCCCAGGTGTAGATGACGTTTGAGAAGTCTCGTCTTGCCAGCGCATCGGGGGTGATGAAGAAGTTCGCAACGCCGACGTCACCCCAGCAGACTTCGTCATCCGAGTCGATCTGTAACAGCATGACCGTGTGATCGCGCAGGGTCTCGTCATCTTCGCGCGGATCTGTCTGCGTGAAAAACGGATAACCCCCAATACGGTGGCCGGTGCTCTTGACACGAAGCACCTCATCAATGTGTTCAATAACAGCCTCTGGCAGGTCAAAACTTGCTGCAGCCTGAGTGGGGATCACCTGCCTGTACGCGTCCATGAAAGCCACATCAAAACGAAAATCCGTCGATGGCATTGGCTGGGTGGCCATTGTGACTTCTATCCGACTGTCTTTCTCAAGCGGGAAGTAATAACTGGCGTGGGTCTCGGGTGGCGGTTCCAGAAGCCTGGACTCGTCTTCGATCACATCACTGTGATAAACGACTCGAAACGCGGATTGTTGCGTTAGGTTATCAAGGTCGAGCCCGAACGTGTCCTCGTCTTCTTGATTAGCGATGTAAAACTGGAGTATTCCCTGCGTCGGGAAACCTGGCAACCGTGGCAGGTGCCCGAAGTTCAACTGGGCTAACAGTTTGAGCGGCTTGTGTTCCGTGTGCGGGTTCGTGTTGACCGGGTAGTCGAAACCGGGCGGCAGATACGGCTTGCCACCGAACTTGCTATCGAACACACCCGTCGGTCCTCCGGTCATTTCGACTCGAAGGCACGGCAATGACGTCGTCTCAGCCCACCGGTCCAACACCGTATCGACATCGGCGAACGACACGTTTGATTGCGACGGGTCGTCGGCAAGCAGATCGGCATCACTCGTGGCACCACCTCGACTGTTGACGCCAACCCTGGGGCTGGCCGACTCACCTCTTACTTTCTGGTCGGCATTTCTGAGCTTGATCCACCCAATGGCAATGAAGAGTATCGTGCACGCAATCGCCCCAAGTATGTACTTGACAGGCGATTCATTGAATCCGTGACTCCGATCAGACCGCTGGGCCAAGATGATCAATGGAGTGCTGGCAATACCGGCGATGACGAAACAAGTGCCGATCATCCGGTCTTTGGCAATTGCGCGTCGCTCTGCAGCCGAGTCATTGCTCCCCAGTCTTGGTCCGTTTGAAGAACGATTAGTCATGCAACAAATCTAGCTCTTGGTACGCACGCGAGCCTGGCCATCTGAGTGAGGCGATGCCTTGGTCTAGCATGACCACCATCGTCAACCTGGCTATACTGAACTGCATGTTTGGCGGGAGCCCGGGATGCTGAGTGTTCTGCGCATCACAGCCCACGACCTGGGCACACTGTGGCTGACCATTGGTCGCGTAATACGGGATCGCGGCGCCACGGTTCTGATGTTGCTGCTACTGGGGTGGGCTTGCTATTTCTCAACGATCCTTGTGACGGGGTTCGTCGCCCCATACTGGGCTTGGGCTGCCATACCATTGATGGGCGCCGGATGCCTGGTGCAGTTGATCGTCACCTTAGCCGCATATCGCATTGTCATTGAGTACGCAGACTCTCTCACGGATTCACCCTCGCTTCAACACATCGCTTTGATGCCGCTGGTGTCGACGATGATCGTCCCCTTCACCGCCGCCTACTCGACGTTCGGGTTCTTCACGAAGTACGCCCATGACGCCGCCATGGCTGGGAACGGGCTGGTTGGCACCTTTGCTGATGCGGCCTTTCTGAACCAGATTAATCCCCTGCTCTCAGCGCGCACATTCGTGATCTGCATCAGTGTCTTCATCGGTCTATGGATCGCCGCCCGTCTGGTGCAGTTGCTCAACAGCCGAGTAGGTACTGGCCACCGAATCGTCTCGACTGGCCTAACCCTGTTAAGTGCCTTCTGTTCAATCTGCAACACATTTCTCGTTCTATTTTCTATCTTCCGTGTGTACGGCCGTATCCAAACTTGGGTGCAAACGCGTCAGTTCATGTCCTGGGGCGAAAGCGCCGCCGTCAAGATCGCAAGCGTCACGCACATCGCTTGGCCAGACGTCATCAGTGCCGTCTGGGCGTGGATCACCACCACCTTGTGGCCGTTGTTTTGGGACGTGCTCTCGCAGCCAGTGTTGTGGCTGTCCGTTGTCGCCCTGGTCGGCGGCATGCAGTTCATCGACATCAACACCGTTTGGAACAGATTACGGCGACGCTTGCGTCCCAGGAACCAGCCAACGGACACTGTCGTCCCGTCAGTGGATCTTGGTGGATTGTCTCAAACGGTACTGCCTTTCTTCCACCTGCTTTGGGTGATACTCCGATCCGGCGTCCCATTTCTGATGGTGCTCGTTTTGTCATACACGGCAGTGAACCGCATGGGAGCCTGGGTCGATTTCGTTATCGACAAGCTAGTGGGTCCGATACCGAGCAAGTATGTTTTCCTAGTGCAACCGTTGTTCGAGTTGTTCGACATGGTATTCATCACGGGGCTCTTGGCTATTCTTCTGGCCACCGTGTACGTGCGCCTGCGCCATGGCAATGCTCAGGCAGACCACGACCAGTCGAGCCGATTTACTTGGCAGCACCTGATTGTTACCATCGTAGGTGTTGCGCTGGCCGTTGCTATCAGCACGCCAGTGCCAAGCTCCTCTGACCGCATAGTCCGGCTAACTCCTGGGGTTCCAACCACAGTCATGTCTGCCACAGTCACTGTTGACAGCCTGCGGGTCGGTCATAGCCTTGAAGGAAAATGGACCGTAAGTTCCTCAATCGACACCCCGATACAAAGCGAAGGCGTCTTCGTTGCGGTCAAGATGACCATCTATAGCTATGCCGGGGGAGTATTCACTGTCACTGCCACAGCCGGTGGCGTGACATATAGGACCTGGGACGGCACGTCATCAGTGAGCATCACACCGGGTTACACTGAGAACCAGGATTTCGTCTTCGAAATTCCGGTCGATCAAATCAAACAAATGGATATCACGTTCACGCCCGTATTGAGCTTGCGGTCGATAATCGCCATCGGCAAATATCGGGTACCCTCTGACAGTCCAGTCGACACAGTGATCACAATAGACGAGTCGGGCAAGGAGCACGTACCATGAAACCACGCGCTACTCCTCTTGTCCGCAGCATATGGATGGGCATCACCGCGACCAACCCAGAAAGCCGTGTCGAGCGTCCCCGTAGCCTTGCGATCAGCCGATGGTGGATGCTGGTCGCTGGGATTGTCGTGTTTTTCCTGGTGACTGTTTGGTGCTTATGCAGTTACTTCTTCGGCGTGGCATTCAAGGCGGCGCGTGTCCAACCAGTAACGGCGGGCATGACGTGGACGGCTGGTCCAGTGCAGATTTCCCTGGAGCAGATAAACCAATTCACGATGAAAACTTGGGATGACGGTTACCACAAACCTGTGGAATCTGACCCAAATACCACGTTTGTTTCAGTTCTTTTGGGTTATACCTTGCTTGACGCGTCGGCCACTATGAGCTGCCGGATTGGCCTGATGGGTGACGGACGCACTTGGTCCTCGAACACCAACCTGTCAGCCAGCGACATATATCCGGGTGCTGCCGGTGGCTGCTATTCAGAAGATTCCGAAGGTAATCAGGTGACGTCGAACACCATGGGCGGTGTGTTCCAGATACCTGCGTCGGCGTTGCCCGAGATTAAAGGAATTCAGGTGAATGTCACGGTGACAGACACATCGAAAGAGGGGACCGAATTTTCCAGCACAATCACCTACACAGCCTTGATGGAGGGAAGTGTGGCATGAATGCATCAAATAATGCTGATTCACCCCTACCGCGAGTCGCATGGAAAACCTGGCGTGCCATCATTGTCTGTGTCACACTCGTGGCGTGTGTTATTGGTGTCGTTGCGGTGTTCGGAGGTTTTGCCAAGCGTACCGATCAGAGGATACCCATCGAACCTGGCGCTGTGGTATCACTTGGGATGGCTGACGTCCGAATCGACACAGCTACTGCCGCACCATCGTACGAGGGTTCCACCTCATGGAGCATAAAGGCCTTCGGCGAGGTGAGCAACACCTCTGGCATTCAACTTGATGCCACATCGTTTTGGACGGCTGTGCAGGTGGCGTACACGAACACTAACGGCATACACACGTCCAAGCCGAGCTCCAACATGACATTGCTCGGTGGCGACGGCAACCGCCAACCGCGCTCTGCCTTGCCACCGATTGAGGGCATGATGCCTGTGCAGTTCAGTTTCTACGCCGATGATGGCGTCATCCCCAGTGACGGCATCACCATTGGGCTGATTCCTGTTATCTACAGGCAAAACAGCGTCCTCGGCCTTGATCCCTCGAAGCAGTGGACAACCTCCGAGGGCGCGAGTCAGTTCTGGGTGATCAACTTCGCGGTCTGAAGCGTCAGCCCTCGTTTCGCCACAGCAACGCCGTAGCTACAGCCGCCACACCCTCACCTTGGCCGGTAAACCCCAAACCATCCGTCGTTGTCGCCGCCACAGTCACCGGAGATCCAATCGCCTCCGCCAACGCCGACTCAGCCTCAGCCCGTCGCGGCGCTAGCTTCGGACGGTTGCCGACAACCGTGACTGCAGCATTGCAGATACCCCAGCCCTCCTGCCGCACCAGATGGGCGACGTGAGACAACAAAGACACTCCCGAGGCTCCCGCCAACGCCGGATGACCGACACCGAAGACCGTCCCCAAATCACCCAGCCCAGCTGCCGACAGCAGCGCGTCACAGATCGCATGGGCTGCGACGTCCCCATCACTATGCCCCACCAAACCTTGCGGCTCATCTGGGAAACTCAAGCCAGCCAAGTGCATCGGCACGCCGTCACCAAGCTGGTGAGCGTCAACCCCGATACCCGTACGAAGCTGTGGTTTCTGTGCCATCATCATGCCTTTCTGAAGCTTATGACGAGTCTACCGTCACAGCCACTACTCGATGCATTGGCCATACGGAATGCAAAAGTACGTCAGACAGCGTGGATCAACCTCTTTTGAATACTGCTGGCATGCTTGGGAGAGAATATCAGCATGAATGCAGACCTCATCAGTGCTTGGCAGTGTGTCAGTTCTACTCGTCGTGACATTTCAGCCACAACCTGCTACTAATCCAAACAGGTCACCTCGGTATAATTCTGCAAAGGTGAGATTGTGAACTTGACACCCAACAGCGCTTTCAGATCATCCACAGTCAGGTCACCGCCAGCGGCGGCCGTCGCCGACAGTCTGACCGCCACCCCGTCCCGTTCCACCGTCCGCGATATCACCGCTGGCGTAGACGAGCTAGAGGGCGCCGGTGATACTGCCATTCCATCTGTCTGCTCTGCTTGCCATGTGTGACGGCACACGGTCCAGGTCGCCTGATCACCGGTCGAAGTATATGTCCCACCAAGCGCGGTTACTGAGTCGGCAAATGTCCAGACGTATTCTCTGTCTGTATACGTACTGCGCGATTCCGACAAATTAAACGAGTCACTCGGCAGGTAATAAGCGCTACCATCCGATTTCAGCCGAACTAGCATCACAACCTGCACAAATGGCACATGCCCACCGCCAGCTGAGAGGTATTTGCAATCACTGTCGTCGTGGACAATGCAAACCAGCTGTGCCGGGTCGGGCGGGATTAGGGCTGCATACGTTGGATCGGCTGTGCGGTCCAGATAGCCAGTCCGCATCAATTTGTCGTAGGTAGCTGTAACGCTGGACGCTATTGCGGTAGAATCCAGCAAAGCATCGTTTTCACCTCTCATCGCAGCTGCCACGATGTATTTGTATTCATTAGCAGTCGTCCACGCCGCGACGCTTGCGGGAACGATCCAAATCTTAGGGGCCAGATCGGATCTATTCTTCAACGGGAGCACCAAATTGTTAGCAAGCGCGGCAATCCGATTCGCCAGATCATCAATGTCAGTCCCGCTGGGCAAACCAATCTGGAGTTCGTTTCTGTCATTAGTGTCTTCGATGTTGACGCGATGATAAGGCGCCAACAGACTGTCGACCTGCGACATGTGGGAATCTAGCCACGCCCCTGCGTAATTGGTATATAGCTGGCGCGATGCGAAGATGCCACCTGATACATATGACCTAACATAGAATTGCAACCCTGACGCGTCTTGAAAGTAATATGTGACGATTGACCCATACAGGCGGTTCGGGCTTTCTTCCTTGTGTTTACTCAGATACTTGAACGATACTGTGAGGCGATCCTTCAGCCATTTTTTGACCTGGCTCTCGCTGGCGGCTGGTCCCGCACAAGCAGACAATCCGAAACAAGTTAGCGCGACGATCACTATGCTAACTAGCCATTTCATGAGTCTCCTCATACGCTCTAGTGTATCTGAACGCTCCACCCATCCAGCATAGGAACTGGTTTGACGTGATCAGATTCACGTCAACAACTGCACAAGATGAGGTAGAGTAGGGGCATGGTGACACAGCAAAATGAAGTTGTGGTGATCCCCCCTGCGTCCGTACGACTCAACCCGTCGTGGGACTCCGACTGGGCCAGGGCTGTGCTGACCTTTGTGCAAAACGCCACCGGACAGGGAAAAACAGTCACTGTAGTGGCCGACGAGCGCCTGTACACCCCACAGCAGGCCGCCACAATTGCACACGTGTCGCGAATGACAATTCAGCGACGCATCCAGGACGGCACCATACAAGCCTTCAAGAAGCGCTCGAATTGGCGGATCGCCGAATCTGAGCTGGATAGATACCGCACCGACATGTTGACTGAGACAGCAGCGGTCATGGCTAATGACTTCTGATCCGATACTGACGTTCATCGACGCTGACGTACTAGCAGCACCGATGACCAGAACTATCCTGATCCTATCCTCACTGCTAGACGGATCGAAGTTCACACCGCGATGGTCCCCAGCCGTCGAATCTGAAGCCGATCTGGCGTTGCGTCGTGGCCAAACACCAGTGGCTGAACTTCGCCAACGCTTCGACTGGGGTACAGACGTGCTAGTCCCCGATGCCACCGATGAAGACACTGAAAGATTAATAGACACGGCACCTAACGACAGGCACGTTCTTTCAGCTACGAGCGCAGCCGGCATCCGAGTACTGGTTTCACGTAATGTGCATGACTTCGGACGATCTGACCTAGACAAGGTTGGAGTGTGCGTTGCCAATCCAGATCTGTTCTTATCAGTGATGGTGAATGCCGCCGGCTACCGACAGACGCTGGAGATTATGGCTGCTGGCAGGCGTTTGCCGCCCAAAACACCCGAAGACCTTCATGCTGCTATCTGTGCAGTCCATCCTCGCCTGTTTGCGAAGATGCGCGATTGTTACCCACATATACGGCCAAATGACTTAACCCATGAGCCACCCACCGAGGTTTTCCGCGGCTCCACATGCTTGCTCTGTGGGCGATCACTAGGATCACAAGATCTGACTGGCGGCGTCTGCCCACGCTGTAGGAACTAATCGAATCGGACCTGTGATGACTACCTAAGTCTGGTCAATGACAATCAACACAAACCAGTCACCTCGGTATAATTCTGCAGCCTTCCACTGGCTTCGCCAGCATCTCAGCCACTGCCAGATCCACTGACGTGGTTATCTTGAAGGCCATCTGGTCGCCGTCCACCAACCAAACCCGCTGACCCAGCAACTCGCACAGGCTCACGTCGTCCGTCGACACAGCCCCACTGGCCACTGCCGCCTGATGCGCCTGCCACAGCGTCTCGAAGGCGAAGCCCTGCGGGGTTTGGACGGCACGCAATTCAGCACGGTCAAGCAGAGCCGAGTCGTCACCACGCACCTGACGAATAGTGTCGACCACCGGCACCACCGGCGTCACCACCCGATGCCCAGCGATCACCGACTCAACCACCCGCGACACAACAACCGGTGGCGCCAGCGCCCGGGCCGCGTCGTGAACCAACACCACGCCTGGCGGATCATCATGCAACACCTGCAACCCGCAAAATACCGATTCTTGTCGCGTAGCGCCACCTGGTACCACGATGGCCGACGGCTCAGCGGCAGACACCTGCGCCACCCAATCCCCATCAGGTGGGACGACGATGACCACCCGTCCACATCCGCCTTGCGTCAGTGCATCGGCTGCCAGTCGGTATAAGGGACGTCCCCCAATTTCGAGCATCGCTTTGGGACGTCCGGCTCCCATCCGCTGGCCAGCGCCAGCGGCCACCACGATACCGGCCACCTTGCCATCACGGCGAGTTGGGCCGGTCACGGATTAAGCCTCCCAAGACTCGAGCACGTCGTCAAGCATGCTCTCGGCGTTCTCTTCCGGGATTTTCTCGGCCAGTGCCAGTTCGCTGACCAACACCTGACGGGCCTTGGCGAGCATCCGTTTCTCGCCGGCCGACAGTCCCTTGGTCTTCTCACGGCGCCAGAGGTCGCGAACCACCTCGGCCACCTTCAGCACGTTGCCAGAGTGCAACTTTTCGAGATTGGCCTTGTAGCGGCGCGACCAGTTGGCCGGCTCGTCGACGTCGACCAAGCGCAGCACGCTGAAAACCCGCTCCAAGCCGTCCGAATCAACGACATCGCGAACGCCGACCATCTCAAGGTTGGCCGCCGGTACCCGGACCACCAGATCAGGCTGGCTCAGTATGCGCAATACCAGATACTGACGGTCTTCACCCTTGACAACGCGTGTTTCCAGATTCTCAATGACAGCAGCGCCATGGTTCGGGTAAACGACGGTCTCGCCGACAGTAAAAGTCATGCGGGGGCGCCCCTTTCCTAGAGGCACCAGTTTACCACAACATGGGCAGCGAATACCCATGTATCGCTGCTTGTCAGCTCTCGGTTACCGAAGCGTAGTCAGCGGATCAGTGCTTACCCTGGTTGGCGACGGCCGCAATGCCAGCGGCGGCGGCCTCGGGATCGAGATAACGGCCACCGTGAACTACTGGCACCATGTCGTCATCCAGCTCGTAGAACAGCGGGATGCCGGTGGGAATATTCAGGCTGGGTATCTCCTCATCCGAGATGCCGTCGAGGTGCTTCACAAGGGCGCGCAGCGAGTTGCCGTGGGCTGCTACCAGCACTGTCTTGCCTTCGCGCAAGTCGGGCACAATGGCGTCATACCAGTAGGGTAGCATCCGCGCCACGACGTCCTTCAAGCACTCGCAAGCCGGGCGTAGCTCGGGCGGCATGAAGGCGTACTTCGGGTCGCTGAATTGCGAATACTCGCTGTCGGTGGGCATGGGTGGCGGCGGCACATCATAACTGCGACGCCAGAGCATGAACTGCTCCTCGCCGTACTGGTCGCGGATCTCCGTCTTGTTCAGCCCTTGCAGCTTGCCGTAATGGCGCTCGTTCAGACGCCAGCTACGCTGCACCGGGATCCAGTGCCGGTCGATGCCATCCAGTGTCAGATAGGCGGTGTGGATGGCGCGGCGCAACACCGAGGTGTGCACCTTGTCGGGCAGCAGGCCCTCTGCCTTCAACAGCGGGGCGGCCTGCGTCGCCTCGTCAAGGCCCTTCTGGCTGAGGTCGACGTCCACCCAACCACAGAAGAGATTCTTTGAGTTCCATTCCGATTCGCCATGGCGCAATAGGATCAATTTCGAAGTCATGACGATCAGTTTAGCCACTTACTCTGCAGGGCTGGCTCGTGGGGTAGCCTACGCCGCATGACGGTGCCGCAACTGCTTGATGACGTCCATCTGCAGCTGGTACCAATATCGCGGAGATTGCTCAGACTTGCCGTCACCGGGCGGTCCGTAGTGGCGGTGTTCTATCACCCCGGCCAAATCGTGCAACCGATCCCTGGTTTCGTCGTCCAATTTCACACCAACTATCCACGCGACGGTCCGGGGCGTCGCACTGACATCGACCGTCCCGCGATGGTTGGCTGCCCGCACTATTGCCGCCCAGGCTTGTTCGGGGGAGTATCGCCTGATACGGCGGGCCTGCACCGCCACGACAGCACCGCCCAGGAGCACCAGAACTCCCAACAAACCACCGAACCAGGGGAAAACTCCGTTTGCATGGCCACTGTCTTGCTCCGTGCTTGGAGACGAACTGGGCGTGGCGATGTCACTGCTGTCACTCGAGCTGCTCTCAGGCGGCGGGACAGTCGAATCAGGAGTGTCCGATGATGACTGGCTGGCAGTGGGAGCCGAGGCAGACGACTGCGAGGGAACCGCGCCGGGGCCACCGCTTGGCGTCGGATCGAAGTCGACCCAACCGGCGTCACGGAAATAGGCCTGCGGCCACATGTGGGCACTGTGGCTCGTGATGGTGCCGGAGCCACCGGACGGGGTTATATAACCAACCGCACCCCGCATCGGGATGCCGGCCAGCCGTCCCAAAATGATCATCGCCGTGGCGAAGTGGACGCAGTAGCCTGTGCGACGCTGCAAGAAATCCCAAACCGCGTCGTCGGTCGTCTGATCTGTCATCGGCCTCAGCGTGTAGGTGAAACCACTGGACTTCAAATACGACTGGATCGCCATCAGCTTGTTGTAATCGCCAGTGATCCCATTGGTCAGCTGGCTGGCCAAACTGGCCACATCGGCGGAGTGCGACGTCCCAGGCACGTACAAGAACAAACCGGGATTCTGGCCCGGCGGTGTGCCGGCGAAATCGCCTGGCAATGTGGACCGGTCCAACAGCCGGACCGACTGGGTTATCTGCGACCCGTCGACGCCGATTGGCGCGAGCAGTTGGTCGGTCAGTGGCTTGTACGTCATGGTGGGCCAGTCCGACTGGATCACCCGTGGCCCGGTGCCCAGCGGGATCACATTTGAAGACGTGGTCAAGAAGCGAATCGTGGCGCTGGTGGTCGACTTGAACACCTTTTGGCTCACAGGCTGGCTGGATGGCCAAATCGTTTTCCCGTCGCTGACCGAGTCTTGCACACTGGATGACGCCGCCACCCAACTGCGGCCGTCGAAATCCGTCACAGTGCCGACCATCAGCGGGCCTTGATACGTGCCGTTGATAATCATCAGGGATTTTACGTGGCCGCTTTGCAATTGGCCATTCAGATCGAAGTCACCGGCCACGCCGATCCCAGCCATATTCTGGTTGGCGATGGTCTGGCCCTCGCCTTGGCTCAAACTTCGCAACCAATCCAAACCACTGCCCCAGTGCGGGATGGACGGGCCCACGATACCGGCCAGCAGAGCCAATACTGTCGCACCTGTCAAGATCATCGTGGCGAGCGGACCACGCCAGTTGCGCTTTGAGCTCACAGAGTCACGCACGGGTTGGGCTTGCACGCCTGACCACAAAGCGAAAAGCAGTATTACCAAACCGTTCCCGATGGGCAGGCCGGCAGGTGGATCCACCCGCATGGAGAATACGGCCATCCAAGGCGCGATGCTCGTGATGATCATCAATGCCGGCTGCTTCCAGATCACCGCCGACGTCACAACCACGACAGCCAAGATTCCGTACGCGATGAATAGCAGAGGCGCGAAGACACCGATCTCTGGCACCGGCGGTTCGGCGGTGATCAACAGAGCCAGCGCTTGAAGCAACTGATCGCCCACTGCTGTCATACTGCTGATTGTGGGCACCAAACCCATGATCATTTCACTGGCTGCCACCTGGCGATTGGCGATGACGAGTGTAATACCCAAGAGTACGAGAGCGATGGTGATCGTCTGCCACACCGGATCCCATCGGGCTATCAGGCGTTGGCCCAGCACGCTGACCATTGGAAGGGACACCATCATCATGATCAACCAGATCATCCACGCATCGGTGTCGATCAACAAGCTCATGCTCAATGTGCTGCCGATCAACAATACGGCTGCCCATAAACCCCAGCCCCAATTGACTGCGATAGGAGATTGGCGCCTTCTCAAGGCCATGGCTGGAGTGCTCACAGGGCTGCCCCTCGATGATCGCCAAACCATTGCTGCAAGGCTGACGCAGCGGTTTGCAGGTTGACGGACGGCGGCAACCGCAATAGATCCCAATCATGCGGCAGGTTCACCGCGACCGATGGCGAAGCCAGTATTACAGCAACACCGCTGTGGGCAATATCTGGTACGTCGATCTGCTTGTCGGACGGCCCGGCGATCGCCACGAGTATCACGGCGTCGGGAGACTGACGTCCAGACGCCGGAGCGGTCTCGCGCAATTCCGACTCATTCACAGCTGCCAATGCGTCCATCATCTCTTGATGGCTCGGCTGCGTCATCCAGCGGGCTCCCAGCGCCAAAGCAAAGCCCTGGCCGGACCGGGCCATCGCGTCAGCCCACGAAGCCAACAGCCCGATGCCCAAATCGACCAGACTGGGATCGGCGTCACCCCCCGTCCATAGCATGCCAACTGTCTGGCTGATGTTCGATGGCTCCTCAGCTCGTGTCAGCAGCGTATTACTGCGGGCCAGACTGCGCCAGTGAATCCGGTGCAAATCATCTCCGGGTTGATACTCGCGCAGCGTTGTGTCATCCAGATGCGGTTGGGGCAAACCGATGCTGGAACTAGTCTCGCTACTTATCATTGCAAGCGAAGAAATGGTCATCGGCACAGTCGTCGGCCACACCACCAACCCGGACCGCAAGCGGCATGAACTGCGGCCCCGCCAGAACCCCAGCGGGCTGGATGCCAACAGGATCAATGGCCCGATCTTGAAAACTCCTCGCCACGACGCTTTCACATGGTATGTCGCCAGCCACCGCGAACCAGCCGGAGATCGCGTCAACTCGTTGCGATCGGCCACCACCCACTCGTCGTCCCATGGTGTGAGATCCTCGCACCCCTGCCAACCCACGGACCAGGCAGAGCACTGACTGATGTTCAGCTGGACCTCGATGGTTTGGCCGGCCTGGATAGGGCGTGGTTCGATCCGCCGCGTCACGTGCACATGCTTCCACGGGTTTGCCAAAACCAGCACAATGAGATCAAACAGCCAACCGGCCAACAGCACGCCGCCTAAGGAGATCGACGCTGGCACTCCGATCCAGATCCCCCAGCCTGTGAAGCAGAGACCGGCCATGGCGATGAACAACCCTGTCGGCTGAGGATCGATCCTGCGGCGACCGGTGGTGTCTGGGGATGGTGCTTTCATGCCGTCACCTGACGTGGACGTGCCGCATCAGATCCACGATGAAATTCTGCTCATCCGCTGCCGTCAAATGGGTGTGATGGGATTGGATCAGACGGTGCGACCAAACGTGTGGCAGCATCCACTGCACATCATCTGGCAGGACGAAGTTGCGCCCTACCAGCAAGGCCGCCGCCTTGGCTGCGCGCATCAATTGCAGGCTGGCTCTGGGAGACACGCCCAGCACTGTGTTGGGATGGTTTCTCGTAGTTGTGGCCAAGTCGACGATGTACTGCTTGATCTGTGGCGCCACATAGATGCCCCGGACGGCATTGATGATGGCCCGGATGTCCGACATGCTTGCAACAGCTACCACGCCTTTCAGAGGATCGACGAATTCCTGGGCGTCAAGCAGCGCCACCTCGGCGGCTTGCTCCGGGTAACCCATGGCCAGACGTACCAGAAACCGGTCACGCTGGGCCTCTGGCAGAGCATAGGTGCCGTCCATCTCGATCGGATTCTGGGTTGCCATGACGATGAAAGGATCCGGCAAAGGATGGGTGACGGCGTCCACTGTCACGTTTCCCTCCTGCATGGCCTCCAGCAGAGCAGATTGTGTTTTGGGAGACGCCCGGTTGATCTCGTCTGCGATCACCACAGAATGGAATATGGGGCCGGGGACAAAGTCGAATTGGCCCGTCGCCTGGCGATAGATGGTGAGCCCAATCACATCGCCGGGGAGCATGTCAGGCGTGAACTGGATGCGTCCAGTATCCACCCCGATCGACGCTGCCAACGCTCTGGCAAGGGTGGTCTTGCCAACCCCCGGCACGTCCTCGATCAGGATGTGGCCCTGGGCCAATAGCGCGACCACGGCAAGTTCGGCGACCGAGTGACCGCCCTGAATCACACCGGCGACTTGATCGACGATTGCGCCCGCGACAGCGGACATGGCGGACGTGTCTTCTCGGACCTTCGGTTGATCAAGGCCAGCCACGCCACAACCACCCTTCTTCGTATTGCCAAACTATAGGTTAGTCTGCTTGGAGACGGCGTGGCCAGCCAGCCTCATGCCATGGAGCCAGACGTCGGCCTGGCGATAGTCCGCGTCACTGGCGCCATCGGCGATGCTGGCCGACACTTTGTCAGCCCTGGGGTACGAGCCCAAGAAAATGACATCCTGACACACCCGCTTGAGTCCCATCAACGCTTCAGCCATCCGGGCGTCGTCAATATGTCCCTCGGCGTCAATGCTGAAGCAGTACGACCCCAGCGTGGTCTTGGTCGGCCGCGACTCGATACGGCACAGGTTGACGCCTCGTACTGCCAGTTGCTGAAGAATCTCCAGCAGAGCACCGGCCCGGTCGGCTCTCAGATAGGCCACCAGCGTCGTCTTGTCGTGCCCTGTCGCGGGCGGCAGCGCACCGCGCTGTCCCACCAGCACGAACCTTGTCACCGCCGCATCGTTGTCGGCGATGTCGTGAGCCACGGCCGTCAGCCCATAGAGCTGGGTAGCGACAGGTGCGCACACGGCGCCATCGAATTCGGACGACGGATCGGCCACCTCGCGCGCGGCACCCGCCGTCGAGCCCCTTTCGACGACAGCCGCTTGGGGCAGTTTCTCAGCCAACCAGGCCCTCGTCTGAGCGGCCGCATGCGGGTGGGTGATGACGCCCCGGACCTCTTCGAGCACCGTCCCCGGGCGCACAGCCAAGTCGAAGGTCACACTGACCAGCACTTCGGCCATGATTTGCAGTGGGACGGCATCCGGATTGCCCAGGTTATCCAGGGTGGCTGAAACGCCACCCTCGACTGAGTTCTCGATCGGCACCATAACGGCTGACACCTCGCCAGTGCGTACTGCGTCCAATGCGGCTGGCACCGAATCATAAGGCTTGGCGGTTGTCACCTGATCGGCGAAACAAGGGTCGTCCGCCAGCAGTAGCAGGGCTTGGTGGGTGAATGTGCCCTCCGGGCCGAAATATCCGAACACAAGCAAAGCTTATGTCATCGACCGCCTGCCGATAGAGTCTAGTGTTCAATAGTTACATGAGACCGCGCTACGGAATACGCATGGTGGTCAACTGGATCACCCTGAGCACGCCCCTCGGTTTGCTGATCGCTTTGCTTGGGCGGGCGTCCATCAGCGGCAAACGAGACGGGCTGTTCGTCGCCGAACACTGCCGCCTGATGTTGCCGGACGCCGGCGCCTTCACGGTTGGCAATGTCATCATCACAGGCCAGAGCTGGGCCAAACTGGAGGGGTGGTTCCCGGAAATCCTCGACCACGAGGCTGCCCACTCGTCGCAATGGGCGTGGTTGGGGCCGTTGTTCTTGCCCGTCTATGTCATACTCATGGGCTGGAGCATGTTGCGCACCCACAACCGGGCCACCCGAAACTACCTCGAGCGTTGGGCCGGTCTCAAGCGCGGCGGATACGAGTGATACACACACGGCACAAATAGGAGTGTGGATGGAACGCCGGTTTGGGCTGGAGACCACACTCCGCCATCCTCACATGGGCATACTCACCCGAGTATGGCGTCTTTCAGCGTCGACAAGCCAACGGATCCCAGGCCCAGTGCCCTGGCGTGGAAGTCCTTCAGCGAGAAAGCGTCGCCCTCGCGCTTGTGGCATTCATCGCGTATCTCTTGCCACACACGCTGGCCGATCTTGTAGGACGGCGCCTGCCCGGGCCAGCCGAAGTATCGCAACACCTCGAAACGGGCCTGCCCTTCCTCGTACTGCACGTGGTTGTTGAAATACGCCCACGCCTTGTCGAACGTCCATTCACCGCCACCAACTTCAGCCGGTGCCGTGAACCCACAATGCAGGCCCATATCGATGACAACGCGGACGGCTCGCATCGCCTGACTGTCCAGCAGGCCGAGCATGGTGGCCGGATCGTCCAGATACCCCAGATCAGCCATCAGTTGTTCGGCGTAGAGCGCCCAGCCCTCGCCGTGCCCAGACACCCACGAGCCACGTCGGCGCCAGGTGTTCAACGAGTCGCGCAGGTAAACGGCCTGGGCAATCTGCAGATGGTGCCCCGGCACTCCCTCGTGATAGACAGTCGTCAGTTCGCGCCACATGGAAAACGTCTTCTGGTCCTCTGGCACTGACCACCACATACGTCCCGGACGGCTGAAATCATCGGAGGGTTCGGTGTACCAGACGCCGCCGTCGTGTGTGCCGGCGATCATGCATTCGATGCGACGGGCGGGTTCCGGGATGTCGAAGTGTTGTCCGTTCAGCTCTTCGATGGCGGCATCGGCCTTGCCCTGCATCCACTGGCGCATGGCGTCCGGACCGTCCAACTGGTAGAACGGATCGTCGTCAAGCGACTTCTTCGTGTCGGCGATACTCAAACCGGGGCGCAGTTTGGCCACGATCTGGCGGGCCTCGTCTTCGATACGGGCCAATTCTTGTTGGCCCCACTCATAGTATTCGGCGAAGTCGACCTTCATGCCCAAGAAGTCGCGGCTGCGCAGTTCGTACCGAGTTTCGCCGACAGCGTCTTCCACGACCGCCAGCGGGCCGATTTGGGACTTCAGGCGCTCGGCTGCCGCCCGGAATGCCTGTTTGGCTGCCTGGACGCCGGATTGCAACTCGTCCCGGCTGCCGGCATCCAGATCAGGCGCCGACTTGGCGGCGTCAGCCAACATCGAATCGAAGCACCCGCCGTCTGACGCCCATCCCAGACACTGTTCTGCCAGCAGGTCGACCTGCCGGATGGCGGGATGGACGCCCGCCTCGATGCCAGCCATCTGCGATTCGAACCATCCGTCGATGGCTGGGGCCACGGCTTGCAGACGGCGGGCAATCGTGGCCCACTGCTCGGGTGTGTCAGTGGGCATGACGTCATAAACCTCGCGGATGTTGTGCAACCCAGAGGCGATGCCTGCTATGTCCATCAGGTCGGCCTGTTTGGCGTGCGCCTCGACGACCAAGCCCAGCCGCTCGCGCATTGCGGCAACTGTCACGGCATCGACGTCGTCAGTCACAGCCAACTGGTCCAAGGCGGCCAGTGTGGTGCGATACAGCGCGTCAACCTGGTTGTGGCCATCTGGTGAAAGGTCATCGTATTCGTCTTGTCGCTCGTCGATACCGAGGCCTGTCATCGCAATCGGGCTCAGCGCCAATTCGGCGTCGAAGTGACGATCGGCCAAGTCATCGATGGTAGTCATAGGGCGTGCTGTCATAGCTATTCAGCTTAGCCGAAAATGCGGACTGGGGGTGGCGGTTAAGCCACCCCCAGCGGGTTTTGCCCTTGCGGGCACAGCGTTCCCTCGCTGGTGCCACACCTTGCGGCGTGACACGTCTTTGTGACGCGTGAAAGCGTCGCCTTCGAGGGTACCGATCAATTCGTGGAATTCAAGTGAATACTTCGGGTCACCAGAGATTATGCTAGCCCCATGAACGATATCTACTTGGCCGGGGGATGTTTCTGGGGCCTTCAGCAGTATCTGGACCAGGTGCGCGGCGTGAACAAGACCGTCGTGGGCTACGCCAATGGCCCAGACGCCCTGAATCAGGACGACACTTCGACCGTCACCTACGAACAGGTCTGTGCCTCGTCCGGACACGCCGAGGTGGTCAAGGCCACCTACGATCCATCCGTCATCACCCTGGCCCAGTTGCTCGACCGGTTCTTCGAGGTGATCGATCCGGTCGCCGTCAACCAGCAAGGGCACGATAATGGCGTCCAATACCGTACTGGCATTTGGTGGACGGACGCGACTGACGCCCCCACCGTCCAAACCGCACTGCGAGCACTGCAAGCCAGGACCACAGGACCGCTCGCAATCGAATCAGGACCATTATTGAACTTCTGCCCGGCCGAGGACTACCACCAGCACTACCTAGATCAGAATCCGCAAGGCTACTGCCACATCAGCCCGGTTGTGATGGCCAAAGCCCGGGCCACCGGGCATCTGACAGGCTTGGAATACGCGGTGACCCAGCAGTCCGATACCGAGGAGCCATTCACGGGACCTCTCGATCATGAGTTCGCACCCGGCATCTACGTCGACATCGTCTCGGGTGAACCGCTATTCGTCTCTGCCGACAAATACGACTCCGGTTGCGGGTGGCCGGCATTTTCGCGTCCCATCGACGACACCATGCTGACTGAGCTGGACGACGACACGATACCGGGGCGTCATCGCACCGAGGTGCGTTCAGCCGGCGCGGACTCTCACCTCGGGCACGTCTTCACGGACGGTCCGGCCGACCGCGGCGGTCTGCGATATTGCATCAACTCAGCTGCCATACGCTTCGTCCCCCTGGAAGCGATGGACGACGCCGGATACGGCCACTACAAATCCTTGGTCAACTGAGAAACGCCTTGACCAGCGGCCCAGCGGAAATCGCACCGGTTGAGCCCACATACACGAATGCGGCGATGGCGTATTTCTCCGTGTAGGCGATCATCCAGGCGTGGGTTTGCAGCTTGCCGCTCGGCCCGAACTCTGCGGTGCCTGTCTTCGCCCCTGCCACGTAACCGCGAAGCGTGGTGGCTGTGCCGATTTGCACCACTGCCGACATCATGGTGCGCAACGCCGCAGCCTCCTTGCTGGTCAGCGGTGCGACATCAGACGAGGTAGCCGTGCCAATGGGCTCGCCTGTCGCCGGATCGACCAACAAATACGGGATGACGGTGTGGCCGGACGCCACGGACGCTGCCTCAGCAGCCATGGCCAGAGGTGAGGCTTCCACCTGGCCTTGCCCGAACGACTCCATCGCCTTGGCGACGCTACTGTCCGCCACAGGGACCGATCCCAAGAACGCGGGGAATCCGAGATCATGATCGACCCCGATGCCGAGGCTAGCAGCAGCAGTTGTCAACGCCTTGCTTGTGAGCTTCTTCGATCCGTTGACCATTGCCGTGTTGCACGACCAGGCGATCGCATTTGTCAGCGATATGGTGCCGTTGTGATACGACTCGAAATCGGCGACATTCTTGAAGGTGTTCCCGCCAACTGTCACCGTGGTGGGGCATTGGATCTGCGACGTTGTTTTCATGCCGGCGCGCAACAACGCTAGGGCGGTCGACACCTTGAACGTCGAGCCAGGCGCGTAACGTCCGGTGGTGGCATAAGGATTGGCGCCCGCGGCAGGGGAGTTCGCCGCCGCCCTGATGGCGCCGGTCTTGACGTCCAGCACAACCAGCGCGGCAACCCCTTTCTGATTAGCCAACACTTTTTCTGCTTTTGCCTGGGCTTTCACGTCCAATGTCGTCTGCAGGCTCTCGCCGTCCACCGGATCAACTGTGAAAAGGACCTGCCGCTCGGCAACCGGTCCCGAGCTTGCCGACGCTGGTTCCGTTGGCGCCATGATGTCCGCTTGCGCCCGGGGCGCCAGATAAACGGTCACACCGGCAGTCCCGCTGAGCGCAGCATTCTGGCTGGCCTGCAGACCGGACTTGCCGACGATGTCACCCTCCTTCACCGTGCCCCCGGCTTTCTTGATGTCATCGGCCGTTGCCAGCCCGGCCATCCCCAGCACGCCAACGGCAAACGTTTTGCTTGGCCCCAGCGGCAGTGTCGTCTCCTGAGCCAATCCGCCGGGTATCTTGTCGATACCTGGCGGCATCGCCTCAGCCCGCAAAGTGATGGCGATGACGAACTGTTGTGGCCCACCATTGGCGACCTGTGTGACAAAGTTGTCCGGATCAACGCCGACCAGCTTCGCCAGTGCCTTCGCCGAGGTGGCGGCTTGCTTCGTGCTGACCTTTGCTTTGTCGATGCCAACGTTGTACACAGTGCGGTTGTACACGATCGCCGACCCGTCGTCGGCAAGTATCTCACCCCGGGTAGCTGCCTTTTTGGACAGTGTCAACCGCGTGTAGCCGTCCAAAGCTGGCTGGACGATTGACGGCGTCCAGACAACCTGCCATCCATCACTGCCTGCGTAGCGTAGGGATAAGCGGCTGGGAAATTGCCAAGTCTGCCCCAGATCGTAGGTTTGATCGAGCCGGGCAGTGGCAGTCTGAGCGTCCTGCTGATATGAGATATCCTCGATGGTCACACTGACCGGGCGAAAACCGCCCAATCTGGCCGTCACAATCTTGTATTCCTTGACGGCGTCTTCCACGGAGCCGGCGAACGGCAGTTTGCCCAGATCGCCGCTGACCAGTGCGTCCGCCACAGCCTGGACCGTCTCAGTGGCATCGGGTAGCGGCGGTGATGCTGGCGCCGTGCATCCAGTGAGCAGCAGCCCGCAAACCAGGCTAGCCGCGACCGTCACACATAGACGATTTGACATGTCTCAACAATAGTCACGCTATTGTTGATTTCGTCACAATGGTCTTGCACACCGGGTCCAGGCGGATATGCGGCATGTCCCATTTGTTCAGCGGTGACGATGGCTTTTACCACACCAAAGGCCTTCTCAGTCTGCGATGAGGACTACTGGCGCTTCAACGACAGGGCCACCCACGTCACCCCCGATGCCCGGCGCCGGCTCATGACAACGCTGCCGCAAAGTTCGCCGCGTCATCAACCAGGCGGGAAGCAAGGCCGACAGAGAACCCGTCCAAGCCAATGGCGACGCCAGACAAACACCCAGGAATCCGAATCGCGCCACCAGCAGCAAAGCCGCCACCGCCCGGAAAACCAGCTCCATAGTCCCGGCAACCGTTGGGACGATCGTCTGCCCCATACCCTGGAGTGTGCCACGCAACGCGAACAACAGGCCCAGTATGAAATACGTCAACCCCTGAATGATCAAATAAAGGTGCGCGTCGGCGACGACGTCTGGATCACCGGCGCCGATGAACAGTCGCACCAACCGGGCGCCAAAGACGATATTCACTGTGCCAAGCGCCACAGCCATGCCGACTGACAGGTAGCACGTTTGCCTCACACCCAGCAGTATTCGGCGCCATTGGCGGGCTCCCCGGTTTTGCGCCACGAAAGTCGACAGAGCCAGCCCAACCGAATTGAGCGGAGCAGACGCCACCTGATCGACGCGCATCGATGTGGTATAGGCAGCGATGGCGTGCGACCCCAAACCGTTGATCGCATACTGCAGCACCAACGTGCCAATGGCGATGATGGACGTCTGGAATCCCATGGCGATGCCCAACTTGGCCGACGCCCAAATTTCCGCAGGACTGATCCTCCAGTCATCGCGTGTCAAATGCAATAAGGGAATCTTGGCTTTGATGTAAACCAAACAGCTGATCACAGACACTAGTTGCGCCACAATCGTCGCCAATGCCGCACCGGGCACACCCAGGTGGCATATGCCGACGAAGAAGGCGGACAGCCCGGCGTTAAGAACACAAGCCAGCACCAGGAACAGCAGTGGTGTGCGCGAATCACCCAGCGCCCTGATCAGTGATGCCAGCAAGTTGTACGCCACCGTCACAATCGCGCCACCAAAGGTGACGAGCAGATATCCCGTCGCCGACGGTAACAACTCGGCCGGCGTGTGCAGCAGTTGTAGCATCGAGCGGGCTCCCAGGCAACCGGCCACCATGATGAAAAGTGTGATCCCGAGCGAGGCGTAAACCGACGCTGCGACGCTGCGGGCCAGCGCCCTTCTATCGCCGGCTCCGAATGCTTTGGAGACGGGAATAGCCAAACCGGCCGACGAACCCCACGTGAAGCCGATCAGCAGGAATGTCAGACTGCCGGTGGATCCGACTGCCGCCAGCGCGTCGACACCCAATAGGCGGCCGACGACCACCGCGTCCGTGAATAGATACAGCTGCTGGAACAGATTGCCGATCAACAATGGCAAAGTGAATATGGCGACAAGGCGAATTGGCGAGCCGAAGGTTAAGTCTTTTATCATAAACGACCACCAAGCTTACTCGGCGCACGAGATCAGCGTGACGTCGGCCCCAGCCCATAAGCCTGATGCACCATGGCGATCGGATGCTTGGTCGGCACTCCGGACGATTGCGTGATCTGCCAACGACAGGTCTCCGTGTCGCACAGAGCAAGTTCTGGATTCACCTCACGGACGAGATCGAAGAGCGGCTTGCCGACGGCCTGGGCGATGTCGTACTTCTCGGCTTTCAAGCCGTACGTCCCAGCGATGCCGCAACACGGCAGTCCTGATTCGACAACCGTCAGTTCCGGGATCAGCGCCAACACATCCAGCGCTGGATAACCCATGCCCTGGCTCTTCAACTGACAGGGCGCGTGGTAGGCCACCTTCATCGGAATGGGTGCGAAATCGGTGGGCAGTTGGCCGTCCCCATTCAGCTCGCGCAGGAACTCCATGATGTCGCGTATGCGTCCCGACACGTCGTCTAGACGATCGTCGTCCACTTCCAGTATCTCGCTCGCCTCGTGCTTGAGCATGCCCGTGCACGACCCGGAGGCCGAGACGATCGTCAGCCCCGGACCGGCGGATCGCAGGTCATCGCATAGATTGAGCACGCTCGCCCTCGCCTGTCGGTATAGTCCGTTCGACTGCTGGGCCAGCCCGCAGCAGCCTTGCTTGGGCACCAGCACCTGATAGCCGATGTGCTCGAGCACCTCGACAGCCATCTTTGACGTCTCGACCTCGAAGTACTCGCCTGCGCAGCCATGGAAGAAGACAACCGGCCCGCGGGTAGGTGTTCCGGTTGGTTGGTGACGACGGAACCAGGCGTCGAAAGTCTGATGCACAGCCTTCGGCATTGGGGCATGACGGTGGATGCCGACGGCCTTTTCGGCCACCACGCGCGCCGGGCCCCAACTGAGGACGGCATTGGCGACCGGTGCCACGGGCGTCATCACCTGGCCCATGATCGTCGTCCGCGAAATCAGTTGGTCGCGCAGAGGCATGTGATCCGCCTTCATGACGGCTCGGGCCTGCGAGTTGATCTCGGCGATCTTGACGCCCTGCGGGCAAACGAGCGTGCACGTGCCGCAACTCGAGCAATAGTCAACCGAATGATCGACCGACACGCCCGACCGGAAGCGCTCGGCTTGGGGTCCGACGAACTTGGGGCCAGGGAAAAACGGTGTGACGGCCGCCACCGGGCACGTTGCCTCGCAAATCGTGCACTTGATGCACTGATCCAGGCTGTCACGAGCTCGCCCGATGACACGAGATCGGACTTTTAGTCCATCTGAACAGAGATTGGGGGACGAAAACCCCGATCTCGTCGCAACTTCGGCCACCGACACGATAGAATCAGCGGCTGCCATGGCCGAACCGACGTCAATCCCCTGGGCAGTCTTCTGCTCCCAGCGAACAGAACCGCCCAATAGCCCGCCGATGGCATACAAATTCTCGCAGACAGGCTTGCCGTCCCCATCCAAAGGGTGCATCGCACCATCCACCCGCACGCCGACCAGGTAAGCCGGTTGCGGCCCGGATTGGGCGACGAAAGCATGCTCCGGGACGAACTCGAGGGGCAGGTGACAGACCGGCTCGTGGAATTCTTGACGGCTGTCTATGACGACACCCCCGGAGCGCAGACCGCCAGTTGCCAAGACGACAGCATCAGCCGCGATGGAGGTGGGATGTCCAGCGCTGTCCAGTGTGACAGCAGTCGCCCGCCCCCCACTCATCTCGACTGCCGATACGCGCGATCCTCGCCAGAACCTGACACCTGCCCGCGCGGCAGACTGTTCCAGCGCGTGCTGGAGACGCCA
>Ga0123357_10000851_pt1 | contig 31045 bp, 18 predicted proteins | sample TergutEmb28metaG_FD_89873 | JGI IMG/M metagenome (GOLD analysis project Ga0123357, IMG submission 89873) | Embiratermes neotenicus P4 segment gut microbial communities from Petit-Saut dam, French Guiana - Emb289 P4 | ecosystem: Host-associated > Arthropoda: Insects > Digestive system > Gut ...
CCCCTTGATGTCAAAGAAAGTGATGATCATGCTTTTCAGATTGCTTTTCACCCATCTTGCCTTTTTTGGTCTTGGTGACGTGGGGCTTTTCCACTGGGAGGATTGTCGCTTTGTCTCAGGGTCATAACCGTAAACCCAGATCTCGTCACCAGTAATGACCCTAGACAAGAACATTTCATCGTCGGTGGCGAGCTGGCAGACGCTGACACGCTGGTGCATCTGGTCAGCTGTCAGGATCGTGGGCACAAATTTGGCTGCGACACGCTGCATGCCCAATTCTTCCATCAGAACCCGTTGGCATGTCCCATAACCAATGTCCACCTCCCCAGCAATGTCACGAATGGTCCGACGTCGATCCTGACGAATGATCTCTTGAATTCGTACAATGGTTTCAGGAGTTGTGCAACTTGTGGGTCTCCCGGTATGTAAATCGTCATCAACTGATGTGCGACCGGCCTTGAACCGGGTATGCCACTGAAACACCTGTGTACGACTCAAGTTTTGGTCCCCGGAGCCTTATTGAATCATTTCGAGAGTTTCTCTAGCACTTTTCCCAAGATTTGCACAAAATCTGATGCACACTTGCTGTTCCTTTCTCTGATCCATTGCCAAATCCGCCGCATGTCACATACACAACTCCACATAAACACGCATAAAAACTGACTACGTCATCCCACCTACGTGAAACTTGGCAAGCAGACTCGCTAAACATGGTTGTCCTACCATTTACCGGTGCTTGGCTCTAACACAACTGCTGTGCAGATGGCGGTACCAGTCCGGAAAATTTTGGATCCACCCACGTAGTATTGGCCGAAACATGTAGTTGACATGTTATGTATAATTGACAATATAGTTGTGTTATGACAGTTGTGTCCATGCATAATTGCTTCCTTATGCAGTATGTAGAAGAATATGTAGTTTGATTTATGAATCTTAATGGTAGAGACAGAGAACTCTGCTGGAGCAAGTAAAGATCAGGATTGCAGATATTTTGAATTTGCTTAATCTTGTCCTCACAAAATGACTGTGAAGAAAGTGATAAGAGTAATGCTCACAGCAACCAGAACAACAAGCTTATTTCTGTGATTCTTTGAAACGGTTTGAAATTGCAGTTTTCTTTATCATTTCTTCCTACAGATGTACATTCATGGATTTTATGTGATGGTGATGTGGATCCAGAATGGATTGAGTCTTTGAATTCAGTCTTAGATGACAACAGACTGTTAACTCTGCCATCTGGCTGGAGAATTCAATTTGGACCTAATGTGAACTTCATGTTTGAGACTCATGATTTAAGTTTTGCATCACCAGCAACAATATCTCGGATGGGAATGATTTTTCTCAGGTGTGTTGTGTTATGTGTTAGTAAAGTAAGCTCTCTGTGACATTACAAATTTTGATTACTTCAGTCTGTTTTATTTCAGTGAAGAGGATGTCAATGTCAAAGGCCTGGTATCTGTTTTATTTCAGTGAAGAGGATGTCAATGTCAAAGGCCTGGTATCTGCCTGGCTCAAGAAGCAGAATGAGTCAACTGTTCGGTTTCTAGTACAATTAATTGATGATTATTTCTACAAAGGTAAGGCAATGTACTCTCAGAAGGTAGGGCACAAGTGCATGTTCAGTGTTTTTTTTTTTTTTTTATCGTTCTGATACCTTACCATATAATGTGTTGGTATAACAAACACTTTTTTACAGGGGAACATTTTTATCGACTGTAAAAATGATTTAAATTCTATGAATTGCAGTAATTGCTTACACATCTAATATAGTTCATTATAAAGTATCTAATAACTCAAAACAATATAAAGCAAATACAATTGTCTTAGAACTATAAATAATATTGGAGACATTAAAATAACTCATGTATGATATGATAAAGGCAAGATTTGTCGCATTGAAGGCACCTTTCAGGTTATTTGTTAAGATTTTTTTAACATTCTTGTAAGTGTGTCATTGCTTCAAAGTATCTAGGCTGTATCATTTGTACAGAAATGGGGAAATTCTTTTGAATACTATCCACTACAAACTGCCATGTGCACTTCGATTCCTTCCACGCTGCTGTTTCGTCAGAACTCTTCTAGCAGTGTCTTTGTTGCATGCATCATTGGTTGCTGCCTTCTATCTCAAATGCATGTGCTTGTGTAACAAATTTAAAACTTGGTGTACTGTTGTAGCCTTTTCTGTATAAGGGACAAAAATATACTACAGTGCAAGTCTTTACAGACTCATCTGTTTTGCTTTTGTAACCACTGAAGGCAATGTTAGATTAAAATGAAGTGCTGTCTTTGACACATGCCGAAATGAATTTCAGATGCATGTGGACTTCCACAGCTTTTGTTATCTCTTTTGTTGCTTTGTCCTTGGCCAGACTGTTTGTGTGTGTGTGGGTGTGTGTGCGTGCGTGTGCGTGCATGCTTGCGTGCGTATGCATGTATGTATGAGCTTGAAAAACACCCAAGGAGATAATTTGTTCTTACACTATGTTTACTGTTTCTCCTTTGTGAGTTTTACATTCATATCTCATTTAAAGTAAAAAATCTGAGATCATGTGTATAATATTTAAATTTAAACACCGTAAGTCCTGTACTGAAAGTTCGGTTGCCTGAGAAAGTGGATGACTGTGCACTCTTTCATTTTTGTTTCTGTGGCTCAACAGCCCAACTTGGGCCTAGGCTGCCTTGTTTTTGAGGTTCCTAGATCTCACACAGTTAGACACAAATGCCTAGTAGAACTCCTCTGAACAAGTGATTAACCCACTGCAGAGGCCGCCACCTTACGTTACACATAACAAACACAAGAGATGAACATCCGTGCCCTCAGTGGGGCTCAAACCTGCAATCCCAGCATTCGTGCGGCTGTAGGCTTATGCCTTAAACCACATGGCCACTGGGATTGGCCTCATTCATATTACTTTTCTTTTGTTATGGAAGAGATAAGAAGAATGCTAATGTACATTTTATGTTCTTTTATTAGGTGTCAGTTGGGTGGTACAACAAGGAGAGATGGTGGTGAGCACATCACTGGTTGCTATAGTTCAGAATGGACTGTCTCAGTTGCATGGTGTGACCAGTAGGGCTCACTTCACAGTAGCTATGATCAGAGGTCTTGGTGGAAACCTCACTCTCCCCAGCAGAGAGGCATTTGCCAAACAGGTAATTATCTATACACATTATGTTTGCATGTTCACTTTCCCAAGTCCAGTAACACATGTATGTGCATATGTATGCTTGTATATGTATGTGCGCGTGCGTGCATGCATATATGGCTCTGCGACTATTGTTCACAACAGAGAGACAGACAGAGAGCATCCACACAGTACATTCCCAATCAAGTACGTTGACTTGTTCAGATTAGTATAGTATTAATTATAAGGCATGTTATGTGTATTTACTCTTTGCAGTGACACTTTTTGTGTCCTGTCTTTCTTATTTACCCTTTCATCTGAAATTCTCATATTAATTATTGTAGAAGCTTAGTGTAATGTTTCAGGTAAAATTCTTATATTGCACATCAATTCCATAAATGTATAACTTTTTTTTTTCACTTCTTATTTTCTTACTCTCTTCCCTGATTCAGAAACATTTGTTTTGAAAGGATGCTGTTGTAAGAGTATGCTGTAACATAATGTCTTTGCTCGTCATATTAGGTTTTTGAGTGGCTAAGTGAGCATGTCCCTGATCCTGCCCGAATGCTGTACAGCTATTACAACGCACAGCGCGGTAGTCTGGATACATACACAACGGACAATGACAATACACAGCTCCAACTTGGAGGGGTTAACGGTGCTCTTCCTCTGATCATGACTGCTGATGTCAAGCGAACACTGGACATTATTGGACCATGGCTTCATCCTGATACACTGCACCCATTTTTGTTAGTAGGGCCACAGGGATGTGGTAAAAGGTACTGTGCTACAAATAGTAGTAAAGTCTTCAGGTAATGTTAGTAAGAAGATAAGAAGTCTTCTTATGTCTCCTAAAACTTATGTGTTGAAAGAACTGATAAAAGAAAACTCCTGCAAGTAGTACAAATCCCATGGTACATGTGAACATGTGTGGTAGGAAGATTTACCTTCTTCTATGTCCAGTGATAAACTTTTTTATAAAAATCTGCTTGTTTATGTAATTAAAATTCTTTGGCATACTGAGGATTTTACTTTCAAGGAACTTTTGTTTCCAAAGCTGGCAGGAACTAAATCTTCTATCAATTAAATAACATGATATATTTTAAGGTAATTTTAGTTTATGCCAGTTGAGATGATGGAGAAAAATGCATTCATAGCAACTGAATTCATGGACAGGTAGAGATTCTCAACATGTAGACTAAATTAAGTAATTGGATTGGTCATAAAATAAGTTCACATAATGTATAATTTTGTTACTAAAGAACCTACACTCATTTTTATTGTATCAGCAGAATACATCACCAAGCAGTTGTCATCTGTTTCCAATATTAAATAAAAAATCTAAAGAAAACCATGAGGTGGAAACAGTTATGACATGATGTTTGATAATATGGGATACAGATTTCTGTTAACAGGAAATAGAGACGGTCATCACCTAATATGGTAAGGTCTTCCATTGTGATGGGGATTGTGTGGAGAAGTAGTGGGATAGCAGCACAATTACATCTGAACTGTTCTCATTATAGATGAAATAAGAAACCCCAAATATATGTGCTGAATTTTATTTTCTGGCCAGTCCTCATATCTGTGGACTACAAACTCTGTAAGCAATGGTATTCATCCACCCAAGAAATTCCCTTCTATTTTGGAACCTGAAAGTTTATGACCATTCTCATAGCCTTTGAGAGTAACTGCAGCTTAATGTGGAATGGCTTACTTGTATACATTACAGGCAAAGTATGAAATCCAGACAGTCTATAAAATACCTGGACATTCTGTACAATGTATTAAGTAATAGTTAAAATGTAATCTGTAGGATTATTTTACAGCTGTGTCTGCTTTATGATGAGTTCCTTGAAAAATTGCAGCTGACTAGCCAAACTTTTTATCCAAAGCAATTAAATCAAGTTAGGTTCCATCAGCTGGCTTCGTGAGCACAGAGATAAACTTTCAGTCTTTATAAAACCAAAGAATTTCATGACCAGGTGAGTAACTATTACCTTATTGGTGAATGCGCTACACCATGGTTGGTGCTCATCCTTAATTTAACCCTTCATTGTCGGACTGGGTGCATCATATGGTCACGGATGCATTTTAAGGGTATTTCAAATTCAAGAGCCTTTTGTCCTGGGTAGTAGCTGAAATGTAAAATACCACATCACTTAAGGGTTAATTGTACAGGAAAATCTTAAATGATTAAAACAAGTTAAGTAGGACAACAGCAGGCTGTTGAGATACACTTATTTTTTCATTCATTCATTCATTCATTCATTCATTAGTCCAGAGATGCAACGAAGTGGATATAGAACATGTTATTAAAATAACAATAGGCACAGTAAAAAATGAGTCATTACAATAAAATATAAATAATTTTATTAATACAATACATAAATAAGACATAAAGTTTATATGAGGAAATGAGATATGATCATAGTGTACAATCAATGAAAATTTATACCATGTACCATAAGACAAAACCTCAAAACTAATGCGAATATAATAAGCAGTTTTTGTAATACAATACATAGTTCATGTTTGATTAAAATGTTCTTCCAATGTATAAAAAGACTAAGTGTACAAAAATTGTTTTAGAGAAAGTTTAAACTTTGTTAGGCTATCAACGGCATTCTGAATCACCATGGGTAAATTATTAAAGATTTTTATCCCCAAGTAATAAGTTCCCTTTTGATCCATAGTTAAGTCTACTTGGGGCAGGTATAAATAGCTTCTTTGGCTAGTGTCTGTATTCTAATTCTCAATGTTTGTTGAGAAAAGGTTTTTGTTTTGATCTATGAACATTAGTAAAGGTAATAAATACTGTGATGTCAAAGGCAAAATTTTTAATTTCCTAAATAAATTTCTACATGAAATTCTATTCCAACATACTTCCATAATTCTAATTGCCTTTTTGCATGCAAGAAATTGTGGAACTGTGAGATGAGTTTCCCTAGAATATGATTCCATAACTCATAGCCAAGTGAAAAAAGGCATGACAGATTATTTTTAATGCTGCAGCAGACATATGTTTTGACATTTCTAATTATGTAGAAAGCCATACTCAATTTTGTCATGAATAAATCAATGTGGTTATTCCAAGACAACTTAGAATCCATCACTAAGCCCAGGAATTTAGTATAGGAGCTATTGGTGATTATATTATTGTTCAAGTCAGTTTTTAAGTTGATTGACATATTTCTCTTACTTGCAAAGTGTATGCAATTTGTATTATTAAAATTTAGAGATAATTGGTTTACTATGAACCATTCATTTAAAGTTTCAAAGACTATGTGAATGTTGCTGTAGAAATATATTAAATTAGATTGAGCAAATAATATGCTAGTATCATCAACAAAGATTATAGTTGCTGAAGTTTTATTTATTTCCTTGGGTAATTCATTTTTATGTAGAAGAGAAAGCAGAGGTCCCAAAACAGAGCCTTGTGGGACTCCATGTCCAACTTTGGCTTATTACTATTATCACTGTAATTATACACTGCTGTTCTAAAATAACTGTTTTTCAGATAAGACTGATATAGTGCCTGATCCTTGCCATTGATTCCATAAAAATTGAATTTAGATAATAGGATAACCATGATAAACACAATCAAATGCTTTCTCCAGATCGCAGAAAATACTTCTCACTATTAGTTTATTGTTCACAGCATTTAAAATCTCAGCTGTTAATTTATAAACTGCATTATCTGTCTTCAATCCTATCCTGAAGCCATATTGTTCAATGTGTAATATTTTATATTTGATGAGGTAGTTTAACATCCTTGTCTGCATTACCATTTCAAATATTTTTGAGAATGATGTTAAGAGTGATATAGGTCTATAGTTAGACATATTATACCTATCACCATCCTTATGTAGTGGTTTTGTTACTGTGTATTTTAATCTATCTTATGTTACCATCATTTCTGTATTTTAATGCACATACACTTGCTGCTGAAGTCTGCTATATACATGATAGTGTAACTTGTCATATATTCCATGTATATTTTCTTATTGTTCCTATTTTTGCCACTGGACGATTTTAGTTTATGATTTTTAGCATGAATTAAAAGAATTTTCTGTTTTTTATACCAACACTCAAGCAATATTTATCAAAACATGAGTGGCAGCAGAATTTATTAATATTTCAGCCTGCTTCTAAATCATTGTTTTGGAAAGCTGAGAGCGACTGAGGTGGCAACCATTCACTGCAGTGCACAAATCACTCCTCAGCATGTCCTCCAGAAACTGAGTCAGGTATTAAGAACTACTCACTTGTCACTAGTAATGTTCTTTCAAAGGAGAATTTGCACTTTTATCTCAGATGTGGACATAGGCTGCATGACTTCATTGAAAGACATCTTCACGTACAAAATGCTGGAAACTAGTGTAATGGAAATATCAAAAACATGAATGAAGGGTAACGAACTCCACATTGAACTCAGTACTAACCCAAAATATCGATGGGAAAAGACAAATAAATTATACAGTCTGACTTGCATACTTGATACCGAAAATTGAAATATAACAATTTAAATAATCCACACTAAAATACATTCATATATTTTGTCACTGGTTTTTTATTTGTTACACTTGTGATATGTCTTTCCACATGTGTGATGCAACAAAATTAGGAATGCAATTTAAGAGATGGTGTGTTTGTTTGTTGTAGGTGTGCATGGTGATATCAAGTAACACTGGCCGTGTGTACCGACCAAAGAATAGTGAACGTCTGATCTTGTACTTCAAAGATTTGAACCTAGCTAGACCTGACAAATGGGGAACCAGCATGCTCATTGCATTCCTCCAGCAGGTATAGTGTTAATGTTAATGTTACTGATATGGACCATCAACCTAATGGCATAACATGCTGCACTTAACTTAAAAATCATTTGTTCAATATGGTTCTTCCAATTTAAGTGCTTTTAAATTTGTAAATGAAGAAATTTTATAATTACCATATCTTATATATACTCTTCTGTGTAACCAAACTGTAATGTAGAGTGTGATGAATTCTTTGTTACAAATTTTGTTATATTTTTCTTATCCATATTTAGGACTAACTTATTAGGAGTAAACCATTTAATCATATGAGTGAGAAATAAATTTGACTCTGAACATAAATCTTTGTATTTTCTGCTGGAAATTATGACACTGGTGTCATCAGCAAATAATGATGGTTCCAATATAGAATTTATTCTCAGGGGAAGGTCATTTTTTTTTTTATCTTATGAGGAATAGAGGTTGTAGATTTGATCCTAGGGGCACTTCATGTTTCAGTGTACCCCAATCAGAGAAAAAAGTTTTATTTGTATAAAGTGATTTTACTTCAACTTTCTGTCTTCTGTTAGTTAAATGGAACCCAAAACAATCTTCAAATGCTCCTCAAATTCCATAAAAATGTAATTTAGCTAACAAAATTTCATGATTCATGCAATCAAAGCCTTGCCACACCACAGAAAATTCCTCAAACATGCATTTTGTGTTTAGTAGATTCAAGTGCACTATCTGTTAGTCTGAAGGCAGCATTTTCAGTTTATATCCTTTCCTTAAAACAATACTGTTCTGTAACCAGTATGTTGTTAGTATGCAGATGTTGGCTTAATCCAATGTGCACAGTTCTATTGAATACCTTTGAATAAACAGATAAAAATGAAATAGTCCTTGAATTTGTCATACTAGTTTTGACTGCTTTCTTGTAAAGTGGTTTTACTACTGCAATTTTAAGATGGTCAGGAAAATACCTATATATAGTGAGTGCTTATAAATGTAGCTGAATTGTCCCTATAATCCCCATAGCAGCAAAGGAAACATGTTCTTGACTACATTAAAACTTTGTGGTTTTCCTTATTAATGCCATGTGATATGATAGTTTAGTATTCTGTTACACTTGGGCACTCTTTTATTAATTGCATGAGTATCAGTGTGTGCTTTTTTGCATTAGTACATAGATGAAAGCTCAGAAATATTCTGTTATAATACTTTATTTTTAATCAAAATATAATATTAAAATTTCCAGTGATTTAAATCTGCCTTGCAAGTTGATGTGTAGCACTGGATTTAGCTGCAATTAAATAATTAAATTAGAATGTGCATCAGCACATTAATATTTTAAAAGAAAAACATTCATCTGTGCTGGACCTGAACTCAGGATATACTCATATAATGCTAATTCAAGTACAGTTGCTGCATACAGAATAAATGTTCTGTCTGTTGAAGATGACAGTGTCTCAGCACAGTAGATATCAATGTGCATTCTGATATTAAAAAAAGTAGAGTTGTTGGTGGATGGTGAGCACACAGACAACTTCCTGTGTTAAAACTTCCAATTATGTTTGACAGGTGATCACGTACAATGGTTTCTATGACAAGAATTTGGAATGGGTGGGGCTGGAGCGAGTCCAGATTGTGGGCAGTATGACAGGAGGCAATGCAATGGGCCGCCACTCACTCAGTCCACGTTTTACCTCAATTATGAGGATCTATTCAATCAGGTATATCCACAGAGTATAATAAGATATTTTTACAAGTCAGCTGTCATTGTTAAAATAGCTATGGAGTTAAGTTTGTATTTTATTTGTGCTTACATTTCTCCACCATGGTTTTTGTCCTTCTGAAAACTGTGTCCATTGTGCCAGTCATTCATATCTATTTACCTGTCACTGATACCCTTTTAGTGTACTGGAATCTACCTGTAAAGTGATTTGGGAGCTATGTGTTTGTCACTAAGCAGCCTTAAGAAATGGTTTCATGTGAAGGTACTTTCTTGCAGCTAACACTGTTCTGCCACTGAAAATGTAACAAATGAGTATCCAAGTTACCAGTCATAATTACACCTTTCTGTGCACTTGGTTTATGATCAGTTTAATTTGTGGTACTTGGTAAAACGGCATTGTAAAACTCATATACTGGTGTTTGTACAGATATTCAAAACATTTATTCAAGCTGTGATGCATGACCTCTAATGACACAGTGATTTAAGCTGCTTGGAACTGTGTTGCATACTTAGTGACAGCCCTTCAACCAGTTTGGTATTCATGGAAGGATGTAAATAACATGGAGTGTGAGTTTAAAGTGTACAGCGTGTAAGGAAGCTCTACAATACCATGCTTGTGTGTTACTGCTGCACAAGTACTGCCAGCTGTGCCTGGTCACTGTCATTAAAGATCACTCATTCTTTAGGTATTCACACTTAAGGAATTACAGATAAATTGGCCTCCAGTTATTAGTTGTGCTCCTCCTCATACCTTCTTTTGTTGACTGTAACATCCTGTGGAATAAGTGACCTCTTGTTGCTCTGCCAGTCGAAAATAATTCCAACAATACCTTCCCTTTAAAGCCCTTGTACCAAAACTTATTGATTTGTGGTAAGGTTGATGAATCTCCCATGGAAGGTTATCGTTTACTTCAGATACATACATAATACAGTCATGCACCACTTAACGTTTTGGTCGATGAACCGCACGTATGGTGCACGTGTGACGGTGGTCCCATAAGATTTTAATAATATAATATAATATAATATAATATAATATAATATAATATAATATAATATAATATAATATAATATAATATAGCGTAATGTAATATAATAATACAATTGCCTACAGCATTCAGTACAGTAACATGCTGTACAGGTTTGTAGCCTAGGAGCAATAGGCTATACCATATAGCCCAGGTGTGTAGTAGGCTATACCATTTGGGTTTGTGTAAGTACAATCTGTGACATTCACACAACAACAAAATCACCTAATGACGCATGTCTCAGAATGTATCCCCATCGTTAAGCGATGCGTGGCTGTATTACGTGTTGTCTTTTATGATGCTTTCTTGTAAAACGTACAGACCATTGTTTGCTGTGTTGTTGAACTCATCACTGATCCTTGTACAGTTATCACATTGTGTCAGCATCTTAGTGGGCAGATTTGATGTGTTTATGGGTCCCTACAAGAATAGTGTGGCAATTGTCAACCAAAATCTGAACTTCTTGCCTAGTTTCTAACATCTGATCATGAACACAACATACCACTTCCTGCCATCTTTCTCATATTTTCTCTGTTCTGATATGTTGTAGTCCTTGCACTTCAGGGGTATTATCCTCTTATGTTCAACCATTCTTGAACCTGTGATGCATTCCCTATGCATGGTACCACATCATCATCTGTTCACCATACACTTTCTGAAGCTCTACCACTATTCCATTCCATACTTCTCTAATCACTTACAAAATTTGTTGATAAGTCACTTCTCAAGGTTTCCATTTTTGCACTTTGGATTCTGCTATATTCTGTGCTGCCCTGTGTTGTTTAATTATGCGCATTAGTTCCTTGCAAGTGAGCAATTTGTGTGTTTGTAGGGGACATGCACAAGGAGGCTCTAGATGATTATCTGCCTCGATGTCAATGTATTCATTTGCATACTATAACTTTCTGAAACTACCACAGACTAGCAAAAGTACAAATTTATCTCTGTGCGAACCATTCATTCTGAACCTTGACACCAGATATAGGGGAGTGGTTAGCTTCACCCCTCAGACCACAGAACAGTGGATTATTATATTGCTGACAGAATTATAAAATACCATTGTAACTGAGAGCTCCTGTTGGGTAGCAGTGGGACTATCATAGGCGCACATATATAATTATATAAATTTATTTTCTGTTTGCATAGTTGTTACCGTACCAGTTGCTACAAGGTATAGTCATAGTAATATGGTTGTTACATGCATGTTTTACTAAAGATAAAGTGTGTGGTTAGTTACCATGTGTTTCTTTTCCAGCTATCCAGACCGAAATGAGCTAAAATCTATTTACAGTATTTATATGTCCAGCATCTTGGGTCTGTGTTTGCCTAAACATGAGACGTGGAAGCCCTCAGCCAAAGTTGCCAACCTTACAGGATCAATGATCAAAATTTATGAGGAGGTATTAGCAAACGTTTTGTATTTACGATTTGATGTATGGGGTTAACTTTTTGTCTGGGACGGTATGTTTAAAGCTTGTAAAATTTGTAATTTGTGAATGAGAGCAAAGAGAGTAAGTGAATGGTTGTTTTCATTTTGTAATGACAAGATGAGTGTCATGCATACTGAGTGAATGTGTTTGTATGAGCCCTGTAGATGTCATTTTCATTAGCTCTTTTCTGTGTTTGCTATATACAGATACTTATAAATGGCTACCCATCATCTTGGAGTTTTAACTTATTTTATTGATGTAGGATAGATGATAAAGATAAAGGTAAAGCAGTCCCGTTACAGGCCTGGAGTGGCCCAGAGGGTTCCAGGAAGTTAAGGCTCCCAGATTTCATGACAACGGCACAGAATGGTGGTAAGGTTGTCAGCCTTATGAACCGACTGCCTTTACCCCCGGGAAATTCTCCTGGTAGTCATTTCTATTAGAGGCTGAGTCAACTCCAGGGCCATAGTGCGAACAGAAGGATTTTATGTCAATGAAAAACTCCAATGACACCAGCTGGGATCAAACCACCGACCTTCCAATTTGTAGCACAGCACCTTAACCACTGTGCTACCGCGGTTCCCAGGTGATAAAGCTAAACTGTAAAATTCACGCTAGAACAGGTCATGAAAACCCAGAGAGGGCGTAGAGGTACAGCTCTATTCTTTCTCTAACCTTGGCACGAGATGGGGGTAGGTGGTCAATGCCACACCATGGCTGCTTTATCCCCAGGAAAGACACCTGGTACCCGTTTGACTGGAGGCTGGGTGGGCCCTAGGACTGGTCTGTAGAAAATTTTGCCCCCTTCCAGGTTTTGATCCCTGGACCTTCCAGCCCATAACAAGTCGCTATACTGACTTTGCTATCACGGTCCACAAGACAGGTGATATAATAGTGAAATATTATTTTAAGGAAAGTGCAATTGAAGTTTGATGTGCTTTTAAGCTTCATGGGTTTCTGCATAATATGTCTTGGAACATGGTCACAACATTTACTCATTTTCTGGCACATTCAAAAAACAGTTACAAAATGTGACTGTTAGCCTGTTCATATCTTTCCATCCTTGCATGCCTGACCACATGGAACAGCATGACTCCCACTGGATAATTTTTTATAAAATTTAATATTTGGGATTTTTACAAAAATTTGTCAACAATTCAATGTGGGTTAAGATTGGACAAAAATTGTAGATCTTTAACACAGAAACCTAACTACATTTACATTATCTCAGTGTGATTGGTTTTTATAAGCAAAACAGTTTGCTGTCTGAGATACTGGCTGAGGCCAAGGAAAAAGTTGACTAAACATAACAAGGCTGACAATATATGAATGATGTAACATTGAGGTGCATTTGTTCAACCATTGTTGTGGTGAAAAAGCAATAAATGATACATATTCTGTGTGTGTTTGTAGCCTTAGGTATCCAGCATGCAGTGCACATGTACCATATTGTCATCTGTGGCCTGCTCAGCTGTACATTATTTTTCCACATTCTGTCATAAATGGCACAATTTTCAAAAAGAACGTTATTGAAAATAAAGTGTGTGTTCTGATTTTCTTGATAATTATGTCTGAAAATTTTCTTACTCTGAGAAGAATTGAGTGAGTTATAATCAAAAATGCTTATTGGTCTTCATATAAAGTACGGTTATTCTTCTCAGATATTAACAAACCTAGCATTTTCAAGACAGATTTTTTAAAAAATACTGAGATATAAAATTTCATGAAAATCCATCCACTGGAAGCTGAGTTATTCCATGAGGACAGATGGACATACAGACTTGACAAAGGTAATAGTCGCTAATCGCAATTTTGCAAACGTGCCTCATTATCTAGTACAAACAGGTGCAAATTTTGCTATTTATGGGATAAATACAAGGACTATGATAACTGTGTGACTTCTGTTGTATTGATTATAGTCAGTTTTAAGTCTGTTTCTAAGATACAGAGAAAATTTATAGTGTGTGTTTTGTAAAATGTGGAAAATCACATTTAAAACACTCACATTGTTGATGCTTTTCTGGAAAATAAAATTTAAAATATAGGAACATCAACAGAGGAAACATGCCAGAAATGTTATGCACTGTGGACTTTTCCTACCTTGTTGAATTTCCATCTTAAAAATTTGTTGTCATGCTGGACACATTCAAATCATTCTGTTTGACCTGTTTTTATACACTTCAATTGCACTTTCTTTATGTTTACTATAATGCAGTGGTTATTATTTTTCAGGTTAAGAACACATTCTCGCCAGTTCATCAGAATCATTATCTTTTCACACCTCGTGATCTGACTCGATGGTGTTTAGGATTTCTTCGTTATAACCTCAAGGAAGATGAACATTCTGTTGATTTGGTACTGGAAGTAAGTAGTCTTTCTCACTCACTTTTCTGTATGAATTTTATATATATGTACTGAATTTTTTTAAAATGTAAATTAGAATATTTTTTCAAACATTCGTGATCAAAAGGAACAAATTTCTACCCTGATGTTTCTCAGATGATAGAAAAGAATAAACATAAAAGGCTGAAATAGCTTTAAATATATAGTTGTGCAATTTCTTAAGGGAAATAATATATGCCTGGTAATATACTGCCTTTAACTTGTGACACGCTGCTGGCTGATACGCAGACAGATTATTTTTGTTAGTGCTGCTGCAGATTTATGAGTTTCTACAAATATATTTCTAGGTCTTTGAAACTGTTCCTGGTGTGAAGTGACAGGCACATGTGTACTGTGCTGTAAACATGCCTAGGAAGCGTGGGAATAAAACACTACAAATTCTTAACCTCACATAGTCTTTGTGAAGTCAGCTTCATACCTTATTGTTCAGAGATTATATGACTACTCCTACCAGGAACCAGAACATTAGGCATCAAGGACATCCATGTTTATTGAAACCACATTCAGTACACATTCTTTGTTCTGCAATTTATGTTTTTAAGCCTACCTGCAGAAATATTTTAGTTATATTAATATAAATCAATATAATGAAGCTCCACTACTTCTGCCTTCTTCAAACAGAAAGGTATTTAAAATACTGTAACATATGAACTTTTCTTAGATCTTGTGTTCCTTACTTTCATGCATATTCCTATTTACCAGCAGCTCGGTCAGTTGGAAATAAAATAGCAGATGAGCATTCTTACATAGAAAAATCCTCCATTCTATTCACAGTAGGAAGTCGTTTTTTCAGGTATTCATTTATGAAGCCATGAGACTGTTTCGTGACAAGCTGGTCTGTGATGAAGACAGGTCTCGGTTTGATTCTATCATCACCAGAATTTTGCAGTCTGAGTGGAACAGAGATTCAATACTGGAGAAGCTTTCAGGTATGCAGTTTGCCAATATATGCAGTTTATAGTTTTCTCTTTTTTTAAGGAATGAATGTCAATAACAATCATGTGTCTGAAACATGCTTTAATCGCTGGCAGGAATGTACTATGTGACAGTGGGTGCTGATGCAGGAACAGCAGCTGGAGCTCCAATACCACCATTTGGCAAGCCACTTGGCAAAATGAATGCTGCTGATTGGACTACCATGGTGGAAAGAGGCATTGTACAGTTTGGTGAGGTTTTCTTCATTTGTTGCATGTAGATTATGTATGTGTTGTGTAAGCTCAATACCAAGTGTAGTGTACTAAGTTTTTTAGAATGCTTCGTTAATACAGTATAGCTGAAATGTTGGTTAGGCTGTTCATTTGTTATTTTTTATGTAAATTTCATATGCTTAATATTGTTTAAATTTTAGGGCGAGAAGGGCAGTCATTGGACCTTATAGTTTTTCAAGAAGTGCTTGATGTAGTGGCATATGTAGACAGAGTACTGTCTGCTCCTCATGGATCTCTCTTATTGGTGGGAAGAGCTGGAGTGGGGAGAAAATCAGCTGTGAGAATTGTTTCAGCTCTACATGGAGCTAAATTGGTTTCCTTCAAGATGGGGAAGGCATATAACTTAAAGAATTTCAAAAATGACTTGAAATCTGTAAGTCCTTGGTATTTGTAAGTAGTGAGTTGTACAAATTGTAAAATTATACTTTATTTTATACAATATATTAATAGATAACTTGAAAGATTTATGAGTTGTGAGGAATGTGAACAAAGCTGAAATTCACATGTTTGGAATTTTTATATCAATGTTACCTACAGTAACACAAATAATCACTGAACACTTCAGAATATTGACAATTTTTGTAATTGTTATACTGTTGGTAAATCACTAATGTAACTGGTTAAAGGGAATAACGATAAAACACACACAACTTTGAAATAGAACTGGTACTTTATAAAATTAGAACATTGACTCTTTATAGTTTGTTGTTAGACATACCCAGGAATCTCACTCCAACAATAATATGAAGATTACCATCTTCTGGGATGTGATGCCATATAATTTTGTAGTTTGGTACAATTGTAATGGAAGAACATGTTTCCTGTATCTTAGTGGTGTATAAGATGGAGGCAGCAGTTTGCCATCTATAAAACTGCAGGACACCACAACTCGTAGTTGTGACATTCCCTGTCATTAGAACTTCGTGTATGACAATATAATTTTACCAAGTGCTGGCTTGAGATTCTATGATTTTCTGTTTTTATCCAGTTTGACATCTGTCATTTATGCATCTATGTTTCTGCCTTATATGAATATGTGCACAATAAAATTGGTGGCTTTTGGATCAAGAAATGCTCATTTTCTGGGGGCAGGATTACAGTAGCATCCACACCAGCAGCAGTTGTGATCTTGGGTAACATTAAATTTCCTTGTAATATATATTAGCCAATTTTCCCTACTTTATGAGGTAAGATAGGCTTATAATATGATCATGTTTGTGTTTGGTTTCTCCACTGAAAAAGTGCTTTTCCATTGAAGGACACTTCTCCTTCATAATCTGTAATTTTCTATTATTCATTATACCATTACCATAGCCACACACATATACATAGTATGTCTGATGGCAGTGGAATTATTACTATTTGCTGCCAGGTTCTGGGATATTGTCTAGTGTTAATCTCTAAACAGTGTGAAACTCATGTAATGGTAATTTATAGACCAACTCTGTGCTGCTATGTGACTTTTGTATTCAATTTTTATTCAGTAATAATACCAATGATTTATTGTAGATATATGTGTGAAATTTGATATACTGATTGATTATAGTATTAATATATTTATGAACATTTCTTCATATGTTAGAATTTACAAATGCAGCAATGGTATGAAGCTGTGTATGTACGGCTTGCAGTGTTCAAGTATGGAACTCTTTGGCTGAGGAAATGATTGACACAACTAGATGAGTGAACTATATAATGATACTAATTTATAATTCAAATAGACCATATGGGGGCCAGGTAATCAGTATGGCAGCTCACCATGGACTGGATGGTTTGTGGTAGAAACCCTAGATGGGTGTGAGTCTCTGCTGTTATCGAAACCAGCCCCAAGGCCCACCCAGCCTTCCAGACAATGGGTACTGGGGCTCTTGCCCATGGCACAGCATTGACCAACCACCCCCGTCTAGTTCTGAGGTTAAGAAAGAATAGAGGTATACCTGTACTTCCCATCTGTGCCTTCATGGCATGTTACAGGGAGAACTTATACTAGATCCTGTTTTCTGTCTTTGTCAGCTGGAATAGTGCAGGCTGTATAGTGACTGCCTGTGAGCTGAATGATTGGGGTTCAGTGCTTGGCTTGGGAAGGGATTTTTCTCTTTGCCTTCTTCTCCAAGCTGGCTGTGGGGCTGCTCATGCACTCTCTTACACTATATGTGCTGGGGGTAAATTAGTGAACTGTCTTGTTCATCTAATGCTGAGATTCAGAATGTGGGGTACTGAACTAATTATAAGGAAAGCTTTGCTCTTCAGCTTATAGAGGTTTTGGGCTTTTTCCATTATATGTATTGAAATATAATATGCTACTGTTTGGGTTCAGGTGTGGGGTCCTGATCTTGGGACTTACTTCTTCCAAAACACCTTACTTTCACTTTGATTTTACTAGACTCTGCAGATGGAAGTATATAAAGGAAAGAAGATTTCATGTCATAAGTTATATCCTAACATGTGTTGTTAATTTCCTGCATTAAAAGTCAATTGAATAGTATTTTCCTTGAAAGATAATACATTTTGAAACACATATAATTAGATTTTTTTATGATGCAGGTGATACAGTTAGCAGGTGTAGAGGGCCAGCAGGTTTATTTGCTTTTGGAGGATCACCAGATCACTGACATTGCTTTCTTGGACATGGTGAATAGCTTGCTTTCATCTGGAGAAGTAAGTAGAAGTTGGCTTCATTGCTTCCAATGAAGTGCCACAAGCTTTTGCTTGGGAATATCAAGAGATTATGCTGGTACAGTCAAATATCTGAGAAATTCAAAGCAGTGTTATAAAGTGACATGAGGCACATGTAACATAGCTGAGAGTAATGGCAGATGAACATAAAGCAGAATGTATCTCAGTCTAAAATATCTTCTGTAACTATAAGTGTGTATGTGAATGTAATACTTGTTTTGTTTCAAAGGTGCCTGGACTCTATAACACAGAGGAAATGGAGCCTATCATATCACCATTGAAAGATGTTGCTGCACAAGAAGGATTTGTAGGGAGCCCAACATCGTACTTTTTTAAATGTAAGGTGATTAACAGAGTTTGTAGAACTCCTTGGATACTGTTCCCCAAATGTTGCTGAACGATGGAAACCTTTTTGCCTGTAGATACTGATGGAGCCCCAAAGGAAAAAATAACATATAGCTTACATAAAAGAGACATAAAAAAGACATAAAAATAACAGGACATTTTCTGTATAGTTTACAAGAACAGAAAGATAAAGGAAAGACCCTTGGATCTGTATACTCAGTAGAGTTAATCTGGTTCTGAATGTGTATGTGTGGTTTGTTATTTTGTGGCACCATCTTGTGAGAGTGTAAATTAATGTCCTTGGCTGTGAGGAAACCTCAAAAAAGTGAACCTTTAAAGTAGGTTTGGGCACACCCAGTCCCCTGTACAAGGGGTACCAGGGCTCAGTTCCCTTGCGTAAAGCAGCCAGGGTATGGGGTTGACCACCCACCCCAATCTGGTGTCAAGACTGTAAATGAGTAGAGCTATACTCCCATGCCCCTTCTGCACCTGCTTGACATGTAACAAGGAGACCCTTACCTTCAATTATGTTGACTGCTGAGTGAAGTGGTCCCAGAAATAAACAAAACAAAGATCATTATGTAACTAGTGGAAGTGAGACTTCAGTAATTTGGCAATGAAATACTGTTTTGCCCACACATTCAACAAATGTCATTTGCATGTGGAAGTATACCAAAATTATAAATTACTGGATGTACAAGTGCTGAGAGTATCACTGAAATTCTTGAGTTTTTTTGTCTTTTTCTGCAGAAATATATACACATGCTAAAAAAATTCTTGCTGCCAGTCCACTGAACCAAAATATTAGTTTATGTAGTGTTTGTGTAATTTTGTTTTGGAAGTGTTAGAAATTTCCTAAACACAAAATATTTATATCAATCATATTTTTGAATAATCTAGTATGCCATTCTTTGCAGTTGCTTCAGTAACTTTTTCAAATAATTACAAGAAACACGGCTGGTCTTTTGGATTGTCAGAATGTTATGAGTACAACTTCCAGCATCAATTCAGATATTTGCAGTGTCCAAGTTGAAGTGTCTCACGTTTTTGATTGACTGCTTCTCCGTCATGTACTCTTTCATTTCTGCCCAATATGTTGTAATGGTAGTATCAGCATGCTTGTTAGTTGGTCATTACGTGTTTATGTCGTTTAGCAGCATGTTCAAACATGTTCATGTGGTTTCCAATTGGAGTTTTTGTGCAGGTAATATCTTATTTCTGTCTTCCCTCTGATACATCCAAATCTGGCATTTAAAAATTGTAGGTTTCAGTTATTTTTCACATTTTTTTAAATTGTAGGTGTGCAGCAGAACTTGCATGTCATCCTGGTAATGGACTTCACAAATGCTCAGTTCACAGTGACTTGTGAGAGTAATCCCGCCTTGTACAAAGAGTGCAGTGTTGTGTGGTTGCCAGGATGGAGCACAGCCAGTATGGGGAAAGTACCATGGCTTCTGCTGACCAGGTGGGCATCTTCATTATTTGAAATGCATTTTACATTATGCAATTTCTCTGTGATTTATACCACAGTTGTGTACATGAAAAGTACTGCATAAATTGAAAACACAAATCAAAACTGCATTGAATATATGTTATATATGTGACTTGTATTCCTTAGGAGGTATTTTTCAGCGGTTATGAAATTTTTGGGTTAGGTAGAAATAACTTATAATAACATAAGAAGAACATTTCAATATTTAAGTATGTATTTACATGAATTTGTAATTCAGCACATATTTTTCATTTACTGCAATGTTGGTTCTCACCAAACATGTTTCTAAAGTTCATTTGATGAATGTAAATTTAGAAGGCTAACAATCTGGCCCCTGTTTTTGGTTTATGGTGTCATGTAAATATGGGCCATGTGGCTATTATTTTGGAGATCTCTGAACATTGCCATCATCAATCAGGGCAGTTATAATCAAATGTACTATGAATATTGGTAGGTGCCAGTGAGGAGTCACCTTGTATTGAAAGTAGAAGCAGTGAGGATCACTGAATCATTGGTAGTATGATGCACATCTACATGGTGCCTGCACCAAAAAAAAGACCCAAATTAATGATTAATTGATCTTTTACACTCTCTGATCTTCTGCCTTGTTTGTAAATTTCCCGTATTTCCTAGCCCTCCATTAAAATCACCTAATATGTTTGTTATTTTATCTAGGAAAATGAAGTAACACATTTTCCTGTTCCTCATGTATTTTATTCTTTATAACGTTCAGCTTCAAGTGTGTACATCAATTCTTTTTATGTTTAATTTCTTTATAATTATAAAACTAAGTGCTGATGGTAAACAACACAAGAGTAGCAGTGGCATTAGGATCCACTATGGTGTTGACAGAGGTAATAACAGCTGCAGCAGTAAGAGCATTCTTGTAATATTTCACACATCATGTCATTACTCTTATCATGAGAACTTTGGACCCAAGATGATGACTGTGATGATATTACTTTTGTCTGGAGAATAGAGTAATTAAAGTATTCCATTAACTGTTTTGATATGTGAAATATTGCTTTGGATATTTAATTCCACTTATATCTGTACACTTTACAAAATGAATATAATACCAGTATGTTTCAGAAAATTTTTAATACTGTGTGTGTAATATAGAAAAAATAAATTGATGCTTCTTAGGACTGTTCAAGATAAAGAAGGTATAGCAGGTCATGAAAGGAGTGGACAGAGAAGGTCATCTGTGAGTGACACACTAATTGAGGGTTTCTTAAGAATCCATGAGCATGTGTCTCATAAGCTCGCCACACCTCGGCGATACATCTCATTCATCCACACTTACATGCATATCTACTCACAAAAGAAAACTGATATCCAACAGAAGCAACAACGACTACAGGTACAGTTTGTTCCCCGCATTAATTTGCTGTTAATCTTGTTCCATTATTTTTCCATTCTATAAGTGTGCACTTCTTCATATTTTGGTGTCACCCTCATTAACAATTTTTTTTGTTTCACTTTATTGTCCTATTTTTGTTACTAAAGTTAACTAAAATAAGAAACAACAGAGACGAATGAGTACAACATTAAACACAAAGGTGAGGCTACTATAATACTTTGTAGGATGGTGGTAACCAGTTTGTGCCTGCATATGTAATGGTTACAGGCAAGTGTACATAAACTGGCTTCTGTGGATTTGAAATTGCTAGTTACAATGCATCTATTGTAAATGTATTTAGTATCAAATGATAAACTGTAATGTTAGTATGGTGATGTAGGACAGATGTGCTATTAGCAGCCATGATAAATTTAAATGTATTGTAATAAGATTTTCTTGGGCAGACTGAGATAAACCTTGAAATAATCTCAATATGTTGTGTTCTTCAGCTATGACTTTCTAATGCATGCACAGTTCGGTCTTTGATTGAAAATAATTGCTTTCATATCTTCATCCCTCACACCCTTTCTTTCTTCACTGTGTACTTTGTTCAGCTGTCATCATTTCTCTGCTTCTCTTTCTCTGTCTTTCTCTTTTGGTAAATATCACTCAAATGTCTTTATAATTATTGTAGGCATAAAACTATGTATGTTATGAAGTGATGCATTGAGACCATTTGATGTGTATTGCCACCTGTGAGCTGCTGAGATTAATTGAACACACTATATTATATAAAAGGCTGCAGTGTTTTCCTCAAGGCCTTCGTCCTCTGTATGTGCAAACAGACATTCTTGCATGCTTGAAACTGGCTTTTATTTGTAACTTTGGCCACTTAAGGAATGTTTTTTGTATCTGGCTAAACCCATTACATTAAATTGGCAACTTGAATGGACAAGAACAAAGCCAGCACCCAAAGTAAATTAACAGTCTTATTCAGCTGATGCCTTCTTCATTTTCTACCACTCTGTTTGCCTGAAGTTAATGTTGTCTTAGCCATAAAACTGTAAGCTAAATTTCCTCTTTCTCCTCTGTCATCTTCCTCTGCTTCTTTGTCTTCATTCAGCTTATTGTGTAGTTTTAATACAGTTTAATTGATGAAAATTACCATGTGTCTTCTTAATTTCCTGCTTCTTAACAGTACTTATATTGTGTGTTAATTTAGGCAGGTGTATCCAAACTTACTGAGGCTCGTCATGTTGTTGACACATTGAAGTCACAGGCAGCAGAGCAAGAGCACAAGTTGGCAGAGAAGCAAGCAAAAGCCAACTCAGCACTGATGATGATAACAGAAACAATGCGCAATGCCAACACTCACAAAGTGGAAATGGAAGCTCTGAAGGAGCAGACAGAAAGAGAGAATCTTCTGCTCATGGAAAGGTATGTTATTTATAATCTTCACTGCAAAGAGTTATTTAATTTTTACTTTCATGAGTATTTTGTACATACTTCTTTGAAAGTGTATGTGCTGCACTGATAATCCTCTGAAATAAATTCCTTGCAGTACTTGAGCTGTAAAATGACAAATTTAGTTTGTGAATGGATTGTGGAAGTAACAATTCTCAAAACTGAAGATGTTTTATGGTTATGTTTGCTACAGTGGTTCATACGGTGCATTTGAGAAATCTGACACATTTTGAACTCTCTTACAAAGTTTGCTATAAATATTTGATTCATTTTCTTTCATAAAGAAAAATATACAGTTGCCTTAGGAGAATAATATAAATGTATGTTGCACAAGCATAACACTGGGGATGAATGCTGTGACAGCCATTTGTCTTGCTATAAGACCACTGTGTTTTCAGTCATTCCTGTGTATAAAGTGTAACTGAGGAATACCTAATGTTATATTTGATTCCTTGCTTGAACCAAGTATTCTTAGTATGTGTAAGTGTGTCTGTGTGTGTGTTTCTCATGCATTTGCCTTGCACGTGGTTGCTGTTTTGAGCATGGGTATGTAGGTATGTGTTAATTCAGTAAGCCCTGTACAGTGAAATTTATAACTAATATTCCACATAGTAAAATTCATGCAAGAAATGAGTTTTGACTGTTCCACATAGAAGTCTTTTTTCTAGTAATTAAAATTACAAGGATTCAGGATCTTTCACTTTAATTTGAGGTTTTTAATGCCAAGAAGTTTGTAAGGTGTATGCACTTGTGCGTTTGCATTTGCGCATGCGCTCACACACGCACACACACATGCATGCACACACAAACACACACACACACACACATATGAGGATACACACAAACTTAAACTTTTTTGAACGTTAAATGGAGAACTAATCATTCATTATTGCCTTAAAGAGTTCTACTTCACACCAGACATTAACACTCCGATAAATTAATCAAGTTGTTAGTTATTGACTGACCAAATACAATGGGATGATGGTACCCAAATTTAATCTTATTGTATTTAATGGTCTGTTATAGGTAGCTGACAAAAGTATGTAATGTTATCACTGTTCTGGACATCTCTCAATTCAGCCTATGCACTCAAAATTATACTTCTCTGTTTTTCAGGAAAAAGGCTATAGATCTGGAGTTGGCAGAGATTGAACCATTGATCCAGGAAGCTAGTGCTGCAGTTGGAAACATAAAGCCTGAATCACTGTCTGAAATTCGGTCATTGCGTGCTCCTCCAGACATTATTAGGGACATCTTGGAGGGTGTTTTGAGGCTGATGGGCATCCTAGATACTTCATGGAACAGCATGAAAACCTTTCTGGCCAAGAGAGGGGTAAAAGAAGAAATCAGGTATTAAGTAAACATGTTGCCAGATTGCTTTTTAAAAGAAGCTAACTTTTTAAATTTTTTTTTTGTGTTCAGGTGAAATATAAACATGAGTCAGTAATACTTATCACAGAAACAGCTTTCATGAAATATTGCTTTATATTGGTGCTATAAAATTTTGTGATTTCATTCTTTTAAGGTCATTTGACGCTCATAGAATAAATCCAGAAAGTCGTCAAGCAGTTGAGAAATTGTTAGTTGAAAGGAAAGAATCATTCGATCCCAAGAATGCCCGGCGAGCCTCTGTCGCAGCTGCCCCACTTGCGTCATGGGTTACCGCAAATGTGAAATACTCATATGTGTTAGAAAAGATTCGACCTCTTGAGAGAGAACAATCTAAATTGTATGAAAACATGAAACTCACTGAACAGCAGATTGGGAAACTGAGCTCAGGTCTCACAGATGTTGACAAAACGGTTTCTGAGCTGAAAAATCAACTGAACACTTACACAAAGGAGGCTGCAGAGATTGAGATACATTTAAATAAAGCCCAAGAAACTATCAGTGCTGCAGGGGGTTTGGTTGGCAAACTGAATGATGAGTTTGAACGATGGAAAAAGCAGGTACACAACTTAAAACCACATAATTTATTATAATGCAACTTATTAGAACTACCTCATAGTAACTTCCACCAAATAAGACAAGATTGAGATTTCTGTAGTGACACTAATGAAGATTCATGTCTTCTGGGATATGATGTATTGACTGTTACTGTTTTAGAGGAGTTTCCTGTCTCAATCTTGGGCTCCCCTGAAGATGCAGGCAGCAAGCCCCCCTGAAACATAAGTAACTACTTACCAAACAATACAGCATTATGTCCCAGAAGACTTGATTCTTCATTTACAATTTGATTCACGGGATTGTAACAGCCAGTATCTATTCAAAGAAGTTGCCAGTTTCAGTGCCTGTGTTTTCAAGACCAGACATTACAGATAAAATTCTGAAGAAACCATATTTTGAATGCAAGTGTATAGTGGTCATTACTTACCATTGTAAAATGTACAAACCTAATTTTACAGTTCTTAAATTTTACAGATCCTTATTTTTTAGAATGACTGAACTATTACTCAAAATCAGAGGTACATTTATACTTTGTGTGTGTATGCTAAACATATTTTATGATAAAGTTACACTTTCTATGTGTTTTATTTGAAATAAGGTATTAATAAGTTATTGTTATATTTTATGTGGCATGAGTGATTTCATGTACACGTTTATTACAGTAGAATCTTAATAGTTTGAGGTGAACAGGACTGCATTTACCTTAAAATGACTACAAACTCAGGTTACATGGATAATGACATTGAAAACAATTTCTCTCGCTATTTACTGTTAGGTATGTTGAGATGTGTTTTTAAATCAAATAATAGTACAGAAGAATACACCAAGTAAATAACTAAAATACAGCACAGTAATGCCTGAAAGACACACAGAAAGACACTTCAACCAATTTTTTACCCAACATACGTAGTCTTTCCAAAAAGTTCGTGCAATGGGTTAGCGGAAAAGTGGGATGTGAACTGGTGGCGCATCCCTCCAGCTCTCCTCACTCAACAGGACCCAGTTGACGTTCAGTAGGAGCCCGACCACTCTAGGAGAAGGCCAGACTTCACGCATTAGTTTTTTGTGGAACCCATTTTCGAGCATTGTCAAAATGGAGATCGATCAACAGCTTGAACATCGGATTAACATCAAGTTTCTTGTGAAACGGGGCAAAAATGACCCCGAAATTCATCAAATGTTGCAACAGGTTTATGGAGAGTATGCCCTAAAGGAAAGAACTGTTTTCAAGTGGGTCCAGCGTTTTTGGGAAGGCCGTGAAGACCCCAAGGACAATGCAAGGTCAGGACGACCCTCCACCTCAAATGGTAATGAAAACATCAATTGTGTGCATTCTCTCATGCTCAGTGACCGCCGATTAACTGTTAGAATGATAGCAGAAGAACTTGGTATGGGAAATTCATCCATTCACACGATTTTGACGGAACATTTGGAAATGAAAAAGGTTTGCGCCAAGATTGTACCAAAACTGCTCACTCCTGAGTAAAAGTTCCAATGGAAAGAGTGTTGCGTTGACTGGAAAACCTCAGAGGAAAGCAATGAATTTTTGGAAAGGGTCATCACAGGCGACGAATCGTGGATCTACGAGTACGACATCAAGCTGAAGTCACAGAGCAGATAGTGGAAACAGAAAGATTCGCCGAGACTGAAAAAATTGTGGAAAAGCAAATCAAAAATCAAAGTCATGTTGATGGTTTTTTTTTGACTGCCATGGAATTGTGCACCATGAATTCGCACCTGAGGGTAAAACTGTCAATGCAGCTTTCTACATGGAAGTTTTGAAGCGTCTGAGAGATCTTGTGCGACCGGAATTGTGGGAGGGGAGGCAATGGATTCTCCACCACGACAATGCCCCCGCGCACTCTGCATTAATCATGCGTGAGTTTTTGGCATGCAATTCCATCACCGTGCTCGAACATCTCCCCTTACTTGCCGGATTAACCCCCTGCAATTTTTTCTTGTTCCCCAAATGCAAATTGGTGCTGTGGGGGCGGCATTTGGGGAATGTGATGATGATTAAAAGTGAAATGACATTGCTGCTGAAGGGCTTAAGAGAAGAGGAATTCCAAGGATGCTTCCAGCAATGGAAACAGAGGTGGGACAAGTGTATTGTGCCTAATGGGGAGTATTTTGAAGGGACCACATTGATGTATCCTAAAATTTATAAAATAACATTTTTATAAACATATTGCACGAACTTTTTGGACGGACCACGTAGAAGTGACCTTAAATATGGTGCATCAGCTTGGACAAAATGGAACTTCCAGCAGTAAGGACTTGAGCTTTTGAGATTCTGCTGTACTCAGTTGCTTCAGTATTTCATTATATGTATTTATTATTTTAATTCAGTGTTTGAAAGCATTACAAATATTTTGTTACACTATGGATGATGCAATAAATATCCTACATATTAAGGATGAATGCGAAAAATGCAGCTTTGGTTCTTGTTATTGTACGTTAGTTTTGAATAACAGTAAGTTAATGCTGAATTGTAGAACAAATAGACAAAGACATCTTGGAAGACCTTGATTGAGACTAGTAGATGAGGCCGAAACATGTCTATTAAGGCCTGACTCGTGATGGATTATTATTATTATTGTTGTTGTTGTTGTTATGACAAGTAAATTGGATTGTTGTAATTAAAAATGTACTTACAGCTGGCTGAGTTGTCAGAGGACTTGAAGCAGTTACCAGTAAACTCACTGTTGGCTGCAGCATTTATCACATACTTGTCTTATGCACCAGAAGATGTTCGTCAGTCATTAATGGCAGAGTGGCAAGACTTGTTTGGCATGAAGAACTTCTCTTTTACCAGTTTCCTGGGCTCTGAGAAGGATCAACTGCAATGGCTGTCTGAGGGACTTCCCTCTGACCAACTGTCTGTTCAGAATGCCCTTATTATACTGCAGGTGATGGTTGTTATCATAAATATGCTTCAGTTGAATGTTTGCGTTACTGTAGTGTGAGCATTATCCAGAAAGTCATTTTCTGCATAACCAGGGACAGCAAATGAACTGAGCTCTACAAAGCAGAGAGTTCTTTTCCAGTTTTTTTTTTGGCAGAGAAAATCTCTAAAAACAGAGTAAACACTTTATAAACATATATAGAAACAGGACCACCAGCAATGTTTTAAGTAAGTGTACACACTGACAGGCAGGCACAAAATAATCATGTTCTAAGCTGTGAACTGCGAACAGCGCACAGTGCATGCAAATTTGTGTCATCAATGGCTCTTGAGCCTTGGAAAACACTTAAAATGTAAAGGTGTAGAGACTCCCTCAGTGTGGAAAGTAAAGCACACACATTGTGACACATGGTTCATTTTTAACTATTTATAGACCATCCCACCCCCTTTTAGAAATTCGGAACATTAGGACATAACCTTCCAAATGACAAAGAAATTAGCATATACTCAGCTAACAAAGAACAACTTACATCCAGGTGCCATATATGCACGTTTGTCTGTGATCTAGTAGCAGCATCTACATCATGGGACAGATTTTTTAAAAACTGGATACATCAGACTTACATTAAAAGTTGTTGGTGAATTCTGGTTTACAAACCTGTTAAAGTTACTGTTCTTAAGTGTATAAGTAGATTTACAGGCTGCATATTAGCTTGATAAGCAGACAAATATAATTAAGAATCTTGTGTACTTCATACATATATACATACATACATATATACATACATACATACATAATACATACATACATGCATACATACATATATACATAATAATACATACATACATGTATACATACATACATGCATACATACATACATACATACATACATACATACATACATACATACATACATACATACATTCCATAGATCCCTGAGGCTATCACCAGACAACAGGATGTGGAACACGTCAAAAACATACAAAAGCATACACGACATATAAAGTTATTACAGTGTAAGAATTGACACAGTCATGTAAGTCAGTAATACATATCATCTGTACATGCAAAAAATTCATCCACAGAGTAAAAGGAGTGTGCACATAAAAGAATTTTTAGGGCTACTTTAAACTGTGGCTTTTCGTTCCTAAGGCTTGTAATACTTTATAGTAGGTTGTTAAAAATTCTGATCCCAGAGTAGGATGCGCCTTTTTGAAACCAAGACAGGTTAGCAATAGGTCTATGTAGATGGTGTTTATTTCTTGTGTTTTTACTATGTACTGATGAGTTACTCAGAAATTTATCCTGATTTCCAGTTTAAAAAAACTCATCAGTGAGTATATATATTGGCTTGGGATTGTTAAAATCTCTAATTTTTTGAATAGCTCTCTACATGAAGTCCTTGGGTGTGCACCCATCATGTTTCTTATTATTCTCCAGTATTGTTTACACCCTTTCCAACTTGCTGTTTATTTCCAAAACTATCTATACTGTAGGCATCATATCATCTTTTAGTATTTCTAATATTACACAATAGTTTTTAATTCTTGTTCCTATTTTTGACAGCTTTCATGTTTGGAGGCAGGGGTAAGACATCTACATATAAAATTCTTGTGTAGCTGTGTGGTCAGTAAACATAGCAATGAATCTTCTATCCTTAGCACATTGTAACAAGTTTTGTTGCATTGTAATTTGTTCTAAAAATATAATAGGTCACAACAAATAAAAAATCTTTTGTTCATATTTATTGTTGCTATTCAATAAATGTTAATAATAATAATTTTCTGGAGTATGATTAGTATAATGTGTTTAAATTTCTAGCCCAGATTTTCTATTTTGTAGACATCACTTCGTCCTTTCCTCATTGATCCAACTTCATTGGCATCAGAATGGTTGAAGAAACATCTACAGAAATACAGTGTTGAAGTTGTGTCTCAGCACAATGAACGTTTTAAGACCACACTGGAACTTTCAATCAGGTACATTGTAATATGAAGCCATTTGTTTTGATCTGAAGATTCCATTTTTATGGATCTGTGTTGAACGGGAATAAGACAGCAGTACATGCAGTGAAAAACATCAAGCCTAGTGCTGTTGTAACAGTTACTTGGTACATTCTGTTTTTATGTGAGGCTGTGGCAGCCAAGTCGTGCAGTAGGCCCTAGAGTAATCATTCCTCTGTATGCTGGCTAATTCTGGTAGATAAAGTTGGCACCATGTCCATTGCATCTAGTGTGGAGGGACCACCCATTACCATCTTTAGATTTATTTACTCCAAAAGTTTTAGTCTGTGAGCTGCTTAGGTTCTAAAACCTGTATGTGCTTAAACAGTGAAAGAGTAACCTGATGAAAGGATGCAAACAGAATTTCTATAATTTAGCAGTGGTAGTTATTCCAGTTTAGAATTTGGTTGTAGTTAAATTAAAATCGAAATAGAATTTGGAAAGATGGTTTTTTAGAGAGGACCTTAATATGCAAATAATTTTCTTCAAACAAGTCTAATAAAAAAATAAAACAGAAGAATTTAAAATGAGGAAGCATTGAAATCAAAAATCTTTTAAGGCTAATTCACATATATGATGCCATGCCCATGCTACGTAATGCCACGTCATGCTAATACACACATGCCATGCTGCACCCCTGCCATGCTCAGACAATGCTGTGTCCTTCATGTAAGTCTGGGTGGCAGCCAGAAAAAGACCCAACTGCTAATCCAGTGGTTTAACAGATCCTCTTTTGAAGTCTGCTGCTACCACTTTTGACAGTCGTCAGCATGGATTGTTGTGAGGAGGATGTGATAATTGCATTTGGGCTTTATCTTCTTTCAGAAGAAGAAAACTGAGAAACACAAAAATATTGGATGTGTAATATGTTTTGAGCAAGAGAAGAGGAAGGAGAGAATTTCACACTCTGGACGCCTGGAAGATGACAGACAAAAATCTTTCAGTTATTTTGGAATTAGTATTCAAAATTTGAAAGTTGAAACAGTTGTTTCCCACATACAATCAAAAGAAGAATACAGAATGGAGATGTAGCGTAACAACATAAGAAAGACTGTCTTTAAGTTAAATTCATAAAAGTGTATAATTCTAGTTGCGTGAAGGGAAAAACCAACTTGATGCCACTTATTTTATTATTTATTCAATACTCATTTATTACTCATTACTCAACATGTTTCGGCCGTTAATAC